>Ga0228711_1003945_pt1 | contig 23012 bp, 10 predicted proteins | sample MedpolnodulmetaG_2_FD_177996 | JGI IMG/M metagenome (GOLD analysis project Ga0228711, IMG submission 177996) | Root nodule microbial communities from Medicago polymorpha collected in Santa Monica, California, United States - brown nodules | ecosystem: Host-associated > Plants > Roots > Nodule...
AATTGCATACTCACAAAAAAAAAAGAAAAAAGATCCATTCAAAAAAAAAAAACTCTTGAAAGTTGTCTATAAACAAACATTCAAACATTTCTGAGTTCATTGTAATGGTTTCAATTTCAGATAGCTCAAAATTAATTTTAAAAGTTTAAATTTGATTTTGACATTTTTAAATGTCTTCTAGTAAAAAAATTCCTCTGAAATTGATTTTAAATTGAAATTAGGTATTAGAAACTTTTGACTTATTCGCTTAACTTTGACGTGAATATATTTAAACATAAAACACTTCCCATTCAACTCAATTCTAACTGAAATCAGTTCATTCAAAATCATTTTTTTGTCAACCAAGCACAAACTCAATATGTTTTGAATGGTAGTTTGAAAGCTATTTTTGAAGAAAAAAAAAGAGGAACTCTTGCATACTTTGTAATTGAGTGCTCTATGTTTCAGCCATCGTTGTCTCTTGCTCTATCGTTTCTATACTTGAATAGAAAGAAGAAGAAGAAAGAAAAAATTGTAGCTGCCTTTTTTTTAAAAAAATTTGGTCCGATACATTTTTAATAGAAAACTAAATGCAGTTATTGAACTAAAAATGATGATACTTTCATCTGCTCTATAGGCTCATCGTGTTTCCTCGTACATATTCTTTCACTGTCGGTCCAACAGAAACGTTTGCAATTTTATTTTTTAGATGTTTGACATCAAGATTGCATCTTTTTGTCTATGTTTGGCATGACAGTCGTATGTCAGGATCACAGTGACCCAATGTGATTTTGACATACCCCCACCATGATAGCATACACTTAATTGGCACAAAACGCCTTAAGTTTAAGTTTGATTGCAGCTTTAGAAAATTGCATCCGATAATGCTGTAATGTATCATTTGATGTTCCAATAATTTTTGCTCAAAATTTAAAATTAAAAAAATGCTTATTGGTAGTTTCTACTTAAGGCACATTAGTTCCTGCTTAAGGTATCCATATTCAAATTGTTTACCCTCAAGCTTCAAAAGCACAATTAATTTGAATAATCTCTCTTAACTCCTATTTGTTCTTCTAAACTTCATAAGCAAGAAGCCTGATTCATTTTTCAATTCTGAGTGGTTGAATGAAAAATCCAGAACTTATAGTTTTGATTTTGATTCTAGGTTACAATTCACAACGTTGAATTTATAAGATGGAGGTAACACTTAATTGTTTGAAGGGTGCTTAAAGGAACTGTCAACATATCAAAATGGTGAAATGTTGTTTTCTTGGGACTTTAAGTCTACATATTGTTGCAAAATGAAACCCCAAAAATCAAAAAGGTACCAGGTGATATAACAATATTCAACAAACAAACATGTTTGTAAGTGTGTGGGTGTAGCGAGATGATAAAAAATCATCTCAAATCATTCAATTAGATCAATCAGTATAAGTTGTCAGCTGAGCATTAATGAGTTGTATCCATTTTTTAACCTAAGCAACGGCAGAGGGTAACCATGGATAAGGGAAGCAAATGGGTAAAGGTTTAGCGGGGAAGAAACACCATAAAATCTGACATTTCAAAATCAATTGGCAAACAAAACTTGTACACATAGGTGGGGAGCTGTTCAACACTTCCACATTCTTCACACTGTTAATAAACCAACAACTAAGATCATAGTCGTTTCTTAGCTTAATCAACACACAAGGATTTTTTTTTTACTAACCAATCCATTCAGCTAAAATTAATGCACATCAACAAATATTTAATTCATTTGTATATTAGATGGAATATTCCTGGCAGTGATTAATCATGCTGCGGCATCTGACAATCAATTGAAATAGGTTCTATGAATAGAGAAGGAGGAGAAACAGGAAAAATTTCTTCCAACACAGAAAAGCAAAGAAGACATTGCCTTTGACAATAATATGAATCTTACAGCCAAGCGTTGATAAGTTCAATGTAGTGAGAGTGAATCATTTTTATATCACACATCAAACTCTTAAAGCACCAACAGCGATTAAATGAGCAACCAAAATTAAATGCAATGGCCATAAAATTATGCAACTCCCGGTATAGATAGAGATCCAAAATTCAAATGAAATGTCACATTATATACTAGAAAACAGCCCTCTAGTCTATAAAAGGACTGATAAAACTATTCAACTTCATTCTTGCAAACAGAGAATATTCATTGGACCTCAATATTAAAACTCAAGGAACTAGTGTATTATGAAGCACAACTAATAAACTGTGTAATACGCGAAAAGAAACCAGATGTCAATTATATTTCAAAATGAAAATTTAACCATAGTTTAAAAATTAACAAAACACGACCTGAACAATCATTATCTATGGCTCCACTGTTGTCACCTGTTGCCATTCCCCATCTACGGCTTCTTTCCATAATGTGACATTGTTGTTTCCATCAGCCACAGCCAATATATTTCCTGTCAAAGACCATGACACCCTCCAAACAGGGGTCTTGAAATCATTCAAAACCTTGCCTTCCCAATGATCCCCTTCTTTGCCAACAGTCCATATGATCACTTTACCGTCCTGCGACGCACTAGCAATAGTAGATTTGGGAAGTCCCAAATTCGGTGCCCAAGCAACATCTCGAACCCAATCATTATGCATCTGAAGTGCAGGGAAGCAATCCATCTTCCACTGACCATTGCTAAGCTTCCACACCTTAACAGTATTATCACAACCACCAGAGCAAAGCTTCTGCACAGGATCAAGTAACCCTGAACCAACAAGAGCACCTGGCGCCATTGAAGGAGCCCAAGAAACAGAAGTCACGCCAACTGGGTGAGCTTGATCAATCCTTGAGGTATCCCATCCACCATCTGCCCTTGCAGTAAATACCGATATATTCCCATCAGACGAAGCACAAGCCAAGCAGAGACCCAACTCATGAGGCGCCCAAGCAACTGAATTCACAGATGACTTATGCTCATCAAAGACATGAGCTTGGATCCATTCATTTTGGTTACCCTCCTTCCAAAGAATGACGCGTCCGTCATAGGAACATGAAGCGAGAAGTGAACCAAACTTAGGGTGAGCCCACGCAACCTCCCAAACAGGCCCTTGGTGACCAGTCAAAGTTGCTAGATGCTGAGAGGCTGAATTGCTCACACCAATTATCTTAATCGTGTGATCCGATGAAGCTGTTGCTAGCCTCTTTCCATAGTAATCCATTGTAACATCATGGATCACGTCTTGATGACCGGTTTCAACCTTCTGAGAAGGCATGTTTCTGCTATCAACATATCAATAATTCAAATAATTAGTTTCAAGCAACCATTTCCAAATAAAAGTAGCCAAAAACATATTAAAAACAACCAGGGTCAACTTTAACAACTTGGAGGCCCCATTCTAATCTTACAAATTGGGCCCCAAATGAACAAAAATGTAGTCAACTCTCATGATTTATCAAATACTTGGAATGTCCTAGTGGTTTGGTTTGTGAATGACACTTAAGGGTAGTGGGTTCAAATCCTGAGTTTTGTAAATTTAGATCTGATTTTTATTTTTTAATTTAACTAAAATTATCATTAAAAAAAAGGCGCTACTGGGGGGTTGAACCCAATACGGCATGCCCATATGCAGACTGTGATACCGGTAGAGTATTGCCTTCTGCTAGCCTAAAAATTAACTTTCATTCTATATAATTATTGTTTAGGGTCTTATATTAGAAATAATAATTTTGACCCACAAAATGTTGAGGCCCTGTGCCATAGCCTAGCATTGACAATCTAAGGCCCAGACCTGAAAATAACTAAACTAAAATCTTATTTAACTTGCTAATTCCAATGAATGTTCGGTTTAGCGGTGAGTTTGACAGAATCACAGTGTGTTCATGTGATTTTGGCAAAAGACACTTTGAAATTCACCAAAATCATCGTGATTTTATCAAATTCACCATGGTTACTAACATTCATTAAGGCAACAAAAATCATAGACATAAGATCCAATACATTCTACATAAATAAAGATTATCTATAACTAAATCAGATACGATGCAAAGTAACGTATAAAGGATCTGTGAAGCTATTTTCTTAGAGCAATGTTCTAATGTTAGATTGCAACAACTCTATAATCCAAAATCCAAACACATACTTTACACGTTCAGTTTATAGAATCGAAAATATATCGACAATAAACGTTAGTTTCAATTCAATATACATGATTATAAATCCATGAATCACAAACGATACAAATTGAAAACCCCATGAAAATAATCAAACAAAAAATTCGTGCGATGATCGATAAAAAAACCCTAAATAAACCAATAAAAATTAGGATGAATCGCGAAATTGAGACAAAATGTGAAGATCTAGGTTGAAATTTGAACAGATCGAGTGAGAGAGAGGGAACCTGAGAAGAAAGTGAGACGGTAGAGAGTGATTGAACAGAAGGTTGTGGCCGGAGATGCGGTGAAGAATTCGCCGGTGAGAGTAAGATGATGTGAGATCTGAAACAAACGAAACACTTCAAACTTAATATGTAAGGAAAAAAACCATTGTTGTTAATTTTTGTTTTTTTTCTCTCTCGATTCAGTCATGCACTTATTGGGCTTTCTACAACAATTATGCTGGCCCATCGCTATTTTCAGAGATTTTTTTTGGTTTACAATTTTTCAGAGATTAAAATCCAAAGACGACCGATCAAAACATTTTTTTTCTTTTGAAGAGGCACCGATCAAAACATTTAAAATCGTGTTTCAATTAATGTTTTTAATTTAGTTAGAAATCAGAAGTTTTGATTGATTGTGTGTGCAAAATTATCGGCAACCCATCACCATTAAATTTATCTATTGTTTTTTTTTTGAGAGGTTAAGTTTATCTATTATAAAAAAAAAAATTTATATGATTTGCACAAATATTTTAATGAACATTTTTTTTAAGAACAATTTTTTTATTAGACATGAATATTTCAACTAACTATATATATTTTATTGTTAAAAAAAACTATCTGTATATATTACATTCATCTTATTCACTAAATGTTACATGTGATTTTTTTTAATTAATTTCTAATAAATATTAGGTAGAACTACTTAAAATCTAACTTAATCTATAAAATATTCTATAATAAAAAGAGAATACATGATTTTTTGGTTTAAATTTTTCATTATGTTTATTATATTGTTATTGAAATATAAACATAGTTTCCTTAATAAAAAAAAAAGATAAACATAGTTTGTTATTTTTTTTTAAGAGAAGATAGTTTGTTATAATTTAAAAGTCACAAACATTACACATATAATTTTAATCAAAATTAGAATTTGCATAAAAAAAACATTACTAATAATTAGATGCGTTGGCGAAGGAAAAAAACGGACAAACAAGCAGAAATTACCCGTCTGAAGGCTAGTATATATAATTTTCTTTTCTTTTCTTATTTATCATTTTTTTTCAATTTTTCAAAAGAAAAAACTATTTTTTATTATTTTTCAAATTCTCAATATTTTATATTTTTCATTTTTTTTATTTGGCATAAATATCTAAACAAACTAACTCTGTTACTTTTGACCCATCCCCTAAATTATTAATTCTACCAGGGTTGGAAAGTTGGTTTAATGAAAGCATGAGGATGATGATTGGTGATGGGCTAATACTTACTTGTGGACGAACCCTTGGTTGGGTGGTATCCCTCCTAACGTTAGATATATTCGACTTTATGAATTGTCTAACAATCGTTTGTTATCTATAACTGATATGTATGCATTAAGGTGGGGTAAGGGAGGAGAGGCTTGGAAACGGCGACGAAGGATGTTTGTGTGGGAGGAAAAGTTGGTATGAGAGTGCATTGCTTTGCTTTTTAACGTTATTTAACACAGTGATGAGGCAAGTGGTAATGGCACTTAGAGCCTGAAAAAGGTTATATAGCTAGTGGCATCTACAAAATTTTTAACAAATATAGATCGTCTTACTCCTTCAATAGTTTCAGATCTTATTTGACATAAGGAAGTTTTCTTGAAGGTTTCATTATTTGTTTGGCATCTTATTCGTAACTGTCCGACCAATGATAATTTATATAGGCGAGGATTCTTCAATAGAATTATCAACTTTGCGTGAGTGGTTTTGGCACCGAGGAATCAATGGAACATCTGTTTTCGGTTTGTCCTTACTTTGGCAGTATCTAGCATCGTCTTCAGTAGTGGCTTGGTATATCATATCTCGGTCAACATTTCTTATCTGACCATTTTCTTTAGTATTGTCAAATAGGTGATAATTCAAAATGTCTTCGACATGCTCTAAATTTATTATGGTTTTCATGTGTTTGGATGATTTGGAAATAACATAACAATACGATTTTTAACAAGGAAACATCGGTCTAGGAAATGTTGGATTAAATTAAGCTCATCTCATTATGGTGGCTGGCAGCGGAAAAACACTACTTTTGCTTTTGGTTATCATAATTGATGGTTTAATCCTTTAGTTTAGCTTGAGTGTTGCATGTAAATATTTTTTGTTTGATTTGACATTTTTGCCATTGTAATTAACTATTAAACTATATGTCTATCTTGGCACTCCTTGTGCTAGATAGAAAGTTTTCTCAGTGGTAATATATATAGAAAGTTTTTTCATTAGTAATATATTTCATTTGAAGATTACTTTTTTGACATAAAAAACATCACAATGACACAAGAAAATTACCCATAAGCTCCCAGCGGTAGTTAACTACCGTTGAGAAAGTCGGCAACAGTTCACAGCCGCTGGTGTCAGCGGTAGTTAACTACCGTTCCTTTCTGCTATAAAAATTGCATTTTTTGCGTTTTTAACTGCCAAAACTCTATTGTTGTGTTTTTTGCTTTCATAGGTGTGAATTTCACAAAGCATAAGCCATTCCAAATCTAACGTGAATTCGAATAAAAATTGTGTAATGTTAAATAAATTCGAAAAGTGAATAAATAAATTATTGTTCCATTCGATATCATAACTTACATAGCTGATTCTGAATAATACATGTTCCTAACTTATATAGACGACTCATTACATTACATTGGAAAATATACCTTCCAACTACAACAATTATCTTACCTCTGAATGGGGTAAATTCAAACTCGCTAAGCAGCAGGACTCCAATATTTGTCCGACATTTCTACTGTTCCATTCAAAAGATTAAATTTCTGTTAGGCTTGGTTTAAATGACAGTATTCAAGCGTCAAAAGAATGAGGTACATTCCTTGACACTTCAATACCTTCATTTAAACCAGCCTAACAAGAATTTAATCTTTTGAAAGGAACAATAGAAATGCCGGACGAATGCTTGAGTCCTGTCGTTTAACAAGTTTGAATTACCCCATCCAGAGGAAGACAATTGTTGTAGTTGGAAGGTGCATTTCCCTACTTAATCACGATCTTCTGGCGGAATCAAACACTTGATAATATCTTCAGTTGACCTCAGCAACATTACCCGCATATCTATCCATTGGAACATGTTGTGCTCCCAAAACATGCTCTTCACGTTTTCGTCGTTCGTTAATTCCACCCAAGTGAATGATACTCTCCCCTCGTCGAGCGTTGGACGTTTATACTGAACGTATTCCACCCTCCTTGTGTCTTTGGGGTTGACTCCTTGGTTGAATTCATTAAGTTGATCCTTGAGACCTTTTAACGTTACATCAAGGCACTGAACCTTCAACCTCTGAGGTTCTCCGCCGTTGAATTGTGCATGAACGTCGATCCACCCGACCATTGTTTTAGATCTACACAATTAAAAATAATCAATGAAAACTCATTCAAACACTTGTAGTGAAAATTTTACATAAACCCTAAAAATCTTAAATAAACATTAAAAAATTTATAAAATTCGAAGAAAATTTAAATTTATGCAATATAACTCCATTATAACAAGTATTCATAATATTTGTTAATAACATTTCAGATCTACAACATAACTATATTAAAAATAAATAAATCAAACCCTAACAATTTTATAAAATTCGAAAAAAAAAATATAAGTTTAAGCAATATAACTCCATTATAACAAGTATTCATAATATTTATTAATAGCATTTCAAATCTACAACATAACTATATTAAAAAAAATTCAAAATTTACAAATTAAACTACAACTAAAATTATAAACATATAAACATATATACTAACTAAAATTTATCACAATAACATAAGTGATAACTTACTTGTGATTTAGTGGAAAAAAATTGGATGATTTGGTAGAATTTTTTTTAGAGAGAGAGTGAAAATTTTGAATTTTTAGAGAGAGGAGGATGGATGATAAAGTGGCTGGAAGCTGGGTTCTGCCTTGAATATGTTACGAACACAACGGCAGTTAACTACCGCTGACACCAGCGGCAGTTAACTGCTGCCGGCTTTCTCAATGGTAGTTAACTACCGCTGGGGGCATATGGGTAATTTTCTTGTGTCATTGTGATGTTTTCTATGTCAGAAAAGCAATTTTCATTTCATTTTATCTTGTTAAAAATAATTTTTTTTTTGGTGGTGGCCGAGGTTTGAATCCCGGATCTTGTATAGAGGGCCGTTCCTAGAGTTTTACGGGACTTATGCATAATATGAGAAAAGGGCCCCTTATATAATACGTCATAATTTTTTTTAGCTCATTTCATTAGCTCTTCATTTTGTTTTTTCCCCGTTTTTCACTACCAAATAATTCTTTTAGGAAACATCTAGAAATAAATCAAATACTTTATAGGCACCAAAACAAAATAAAATACCATAGAAAAGAACAATATCACCTATGAAATGATCATGAATGCGTCTCACATGATCTTGCAATATCAAATTCAATTTTGCAATCCATTCAATCAGTTCAAGAAATTTGGCATTACAATATTGATATTTTTTTTTAAACCTTAGAAAAACAAGATTAAGATTAATTTCGTAAGCTCATATTCATCTAAAATATAATTTGTTTTGTTATGAAAATTATCTCAATTTCTTGGATAATAAATATCACAAATATTTTAATATTAGTGAGGCACATTATTTGAAACAAAGAGCCCAAAAATATATCGACAAATTCTTCGATAATAAATTTTTGGCACATAATTAAAAAAAATTAATTTTTTTATAGGGAGGAATTTTGTGCTATACGAGGGTATATATAGCAAATCTTGCCAAAAGGGCCTAAAACATTAACAGACTTGAGCTCATTCCTTTATCATGTCAATAGTTCGGGCCTTTTAGTAAACATTGTTATATAAACCCTCCAAAAACCAAATATTTCCATATACACCCCTCTATAAAAAAATTAGGCCCCCCTAACGGCATGGGCACTAGGCCGTCGCACCCCCGACCTATGCCTAGGGCCGACCCTGCTTACATATATGAAAATTGCTATTCTGACATCAAAAGTTTGCTAAAAACACAAGTAAATGACGAAATTACCCCCAATGATAGTTAACTACCGTTGGGCAAACCGACAACAGTTAACTACCGTTGAATTCAATTTTTTCAATTCATAACACTGTAGTTGCTTCAAGCTCATCATCTTTTCATAACAAAAAAGGAACTAGAAAGCATTAGTAATGAATAATGACGGTATGACACGAATAACATTGGACTAGCTAGCTGTGAACATGAGAGAAAGTAAAAAGTGGGTTGATTTGATTTAACATCAATTGCTAAAGAAAGTAAGCATTGGACTACTAGCTCTCAAAGAGTAGAAGAATGGGCAAGGAATCTTGACCCTTTTTGTTGAGTAATGATATTTGAATAACCATTTCATGATAACTCTTGAGACAACTTTGTTGTTCTCTTTTGTTATTGGTCAAAAATAATAGAGAGAAAAAGGAAGAGAGATAATAATAGCATAATGTAAGTATGAAGGATAAAGTTGTCAAAAGTTGTACAAAAATGGTTGTACAAATATCATTTCTCCTTTTTGTTTTCTTTCCAAATGAGGAGGAGGTGTCTCTGCCAACATGATATACAGTGTGCACACATGCACTCAGTGTGTTTGCGTAGAAAACAACTAAATTTTCATGCTCCACAATAGTTAATTACTTTTGGAGCTTTTTTTTTAAATTTTGTTTTAAGCTGTGTTGGTATATAGCGGTAGTTAACTACCGCCAGATCAATCAAGCAGTAGTTAACTACCATTGGGGGCAAAAACGTCATTTACATGTATTTTTAGGAAGTTTTATATGTTAGAAAAGCAAATATCTATATATATTATGTATTGTCCATATCAACACTGTTGAATTTATTGTTAGAGTTCACAAAATAGCTTGAAACCAAAAGCACTATTAATTAACCTATGATTTAATTTTTCTAGTACATCCAATCCTCCATCCCTATTTTCCTCTTCACTTCAAAGTTCGAATTCCGCCATAGACGTCTCACATTAACCACCTTCAGGTAACACTGCTTCATTTCGACTCTCTTTCCTTCTTCCTCTTACATCTAATTGCTTTGCATACCCCCCTTAACCATTATTACTAACAGAAACACTCTCAATTTCATCTCCTTCTTCCACTTAATTTCATTCTAATTCAGATTCATACTATCTCCTTTTCCACAATGCGAACAACCAGAACTTCAATCTCTTCATGTTTTCTCTGTCTCAAAAACCATAACAACTTAACCTCTAACCATCACTTCTCTTCTAACGCCGTTAACAGCAACCCAACAAACACAAGAACCCATCTCTTAAACACCATAAGAACCCTCACAAACGTTAACACCGCCGTCACATTCTTCCACCAAATGCTCACACTCAAACCTCTCCCTAACATCAAAGACTTCAATCTCTTATTCACATTCATAACCAAAACCAAAAACTACATAACAACAATCTCCCTAATCAAACACGCGCATATGTTTAGCATTAACCCCGATACTTACACGCTTAACATTGTAATTAACTGTCTTTGTCATCTGGGTCACACTAAATTCGCATTCTCCGTTTTAAGCCAGATGTTTAAAACGGGTTTAAAGCCGACAGTGGTGACTCTGAACACGATTGTTAATGGGCTTTGTGTTGAAGGTAATGTGGCACAAGCGGTTGGTTTAACGCGTGAGATGGAGAATGCGGGTTATGAACCGAATGGTTACACGTTTGGTGCGTTGGTTAATGGTTTGTGTAAAATTGGGGATATGGGCAGTGCTGTTGGTTGTGTCAGGGATATGGTTGAGAGAAACTATGAACCGAATGTTGTTGTTTATAATGCAATTATAGATGGTTTTTGTAAAGGAGGGTTTGTTTCGGAGGCTTTGAGTTTGTTCGCAGAAATGAATGAAAAAGGTATTAAGGCTAGTTTGGTTACGTACAATTGTTTGATTCAAGGGTTTTGTAGCGTTGGTGAATGGAAAAAAGCGTATTTTTTGTTGAATGAGATGATGGAAAAGGGTGTAATGCCTGATGTTCAAACTTTTACGGTTTTGGTGGATGGTTTTTGCAAAGAAGGGTTGATTTTGGAGGCTAAAAGTGTGATTGGTTTTATGGTGCAAATGGGTGTGGAACCGAATGTTGTGACTTATAACTCATTGATTGGTGGTTATTGTTTGATGAATGAAATGGATGAAGCTATAAAAGTGTTTCAGTTGATGGTTTTGAAGAAGTGTTTGCCTAGTATTGTGACTTATAATTCGCTGATTCATGGTTGGTGTAAGGTTAAAGATGTTGATAAAGCTATGTGTTTGTTGAATGAAATGGTTAATGAAGGTTTGTATCCTGATGTTGTGACTTGGACAACACTTGTTAGTGGGTTTTGTGAGGTTGGTAAACCTTTGGCTGCTAAAGAATTGTTCTTTACAATGAAGCAATATGGTATGGTTCCGACTCTTTTGACTTGTGCTGTTGTTTTGGATGGTTTAATTAAATGTCATTTTCGTTTTGAGGCGATGTTGTTGTTTAGGGCTTTGGAGGAAAGTGATTTAGATCTTGATATTGTGATTTATAATGTTATGATTGATGGTTTGTGTAAAGATGGAAAGTTGAATGATGCAAGGAAGGTTCTTGCGCGTTTACTGGTTAAAGGGTTGAGATTCGATTCGTATACTTTTAATATCATGATTGGAGGTTTATGTAGAAAAGGGTTGTTGGATGATGCTGAAGACTTAGTTATGAAGATAGAAAAAAATGGATGTCAACCTAATAAATGTTCTTATAATATCTTTGTCCAAGGATTGCTGCGAAAACGTGATGTTCTAAGGTCGAAAAAATACCTTCAAATAATGAAAAACAAAGGGTTTGCAGTGGATGCTACTACCACAGAGTTGCTTATAGGCATTTACTCAGATGATAAAGAAAGCGACACATTTCAAGAGTTGATGCAGAACTGAGGTTCGTTTGGATTTAATCGCCGTCCATTCGTTATTTGATGTGAATTTTTCATATCATGTTTTGAGAGCCTATTTGATGAAATGGTATGCTGTAAAGGACAAGGGCGAGCACATCATGATGTTCGTATATGGAAATCCAAACTGGATTACGACAACAATGATGTTCTATACATTAACAGATAGAAGAGTTCAGAGCCGCGACTTTTTTTTGCCAAGATATTGGTACAATTCAATGCAATCAAAATGAAGGTCTTGCTTTGGCTAGATTGCAATTACATGAGTCTGGATGAAATATAAATGTTTGTCTGATGTTCACACAAGGGAAGGTATGTTTCACATGACGTAAGTCAAACAATATTTACTGTTTTCAAGTTTACCTTCTGATATGTAAAGTTACCCTTTGAGATTTGTAGTATGATATATGCGTGGATAAGTTTGTTGCTCATGATTTAGAAATTGTTGATTGGTTTTGAAGTTCTGTCATAAAACATTTTCTTACAAGCCTAAACCTCTCATCTCCCCTCTTTGCTTTGCAACAAGAGGTTATCCTCATTGCTTAATCCTCATTGCTTTTTGCCGTAACTTTAGAATCAGGAATCATGTGTTTTGGCCATTATCGTCAAATAGCAACGATAACAATGCTATAGCATAGCGGATTTTGACGAATTCACTATGAAAATTGCGACGTTATCCTAGTTTCGCCAATAGGGCAATAATATCTGCTATTCCAGTTTTTGCGAGCGGGATATAGTGACCATAGCAGCCAATATGAATGAAGATATTTGATCTCCTCATTCATATTTGATATTTTGGGATTATCTACTAGAATAGGTGCTTGTAAAACTGTTTGGATGAAAAAATTATAAGAGCTTATGAGCTCCCATAAGCCCAAATTCATAAGCTCCCCTTACAAGCTTATCAATTTGGGCTTATGAATTTTGGACACAGCGGAAACACAGAGCGAATCTACGAAACACGGAACCGGTTCATTTCGCAAAGCTCAATTCTATCACCAGGGTTCTATCTTAGTTCCTTTCTTCTACCTCTTCATGAACCAGAAACAGCGCTACATCTCCGTTCTCTTCAACCTCTTCCTCTTAGTTCTCTTTGCTCGTTGTGCTATCTTTGTCCTCTTCATCCTCTGTAACTCAGGTATGCTAGAGTTTCTGAGCTTTTTGCTCTTGTTTCTTGTTGTGATTTTTACAGCCAATATTTGCTTTAAAATGTTGACTTTAATTGCAATTGTTACTAATTTGGTTGCTTCTCTCTCTGATTTTCTATTGATTTGATGTTGTATATTATTAGGCTTTACTATTCAATCAGTTAGCTGAATTTGAGTATTAGATTGCTTAAAATAAAGCTCAATTTCTCAGTTGTAGGAGCCAAATGAAAAATGTTTAGTTTTTATTTTTGAACAAGTTGTGTAGCAGAAATCAATGAATATTTGTGAATGCAATTTTCTATATTGTGTTTTTTCAAGCAATCTCTTGAACTTCATCAAATGCAAGATATCAAATTCAGTCTTCTTCAAAAGTAATTGATAAACAAATAGGTGTTAAACTTACAAAGAGATAGATAGATGTCTTTAATGTTAGCCTTGCTTTGTACCTCATTATATTCCAAATTTCAGATTGATTATGGTTTTACTTTGTTTTGGTTTCAGCTTTGTTCACTAATGCGAAACTTGTAAATGCTATCAACCTCTACTTCGATCTACTCTTCAGCATACCTTATGCTGAAGTTGTAAGGTATTTGTTTACATGACTGTATGGCAATAGATGACAGTAGATGAGAGAGGCTATGACAGACCTTTAATTTCGAAATTGGTTGGATTAAAATAGATGAAACTTTTGAATTATATATAACTTCAATTATAAACTTTTTATTATAAGCGTTCAACAGTAATCTAAAACAATCTCATTGCTATTTTCAAAATCTAACAAAAAATTCTTACTACCAAAAAGGAACACATAGTGAGTGCGACCTGGTTAATAGATGTACCCATGTTACTGTGGTATCGATCTAGCTTCATAGTAGTGAATGTTGTCAAGAGTTGTTTGAAATGTGGTATTTTTCACTACTGTAGGTATTGTTGCTTTTCCCTATCCTACTGTGCTTGATGTTGCTGCATATTCCTAAGGTTGTGGCTCCAATCAAAAGTAAATCAAATCTAGCTCCTCTGTATATATGTTTGATAAAATGAAGAATGCTGCAATTTGAAAACATTCAAGCCTATGATTTTGATCGCTAGTTTGTTTATTTCTGTTTGAGTGGGTGGGGAAGTTGGTGTTCATGGATTTTCAGTTAAAATTCTTGACAAAGGGCACTGCTTTTCTGAAGTTTCTTGGTTTCCACTAGATTTTCTATTCAGTATAGTTCTGATTTCTGGACGGACCTATTTATAGAAACATTTGACAATTCTTTGTGATATTTAGCATAACAGTTTGTGTGACTTGTGACTTTAAGTTTAACAATTCTTTCTGATGTTTTTACAAGAGAACATGCTTTTATCGATTTACTGATGCATATTATGAATCTTTGCTTTTTCTCTCCTTTACTAATGATATTAATCTTACTATGCATTTTAATCTGATATGACAAACTTTAAGGCCTTAATTTTAATTCTCTCAGTTATTTTAATCTGATATGACAAACTTTAAGGCCTTAATCTCATATGACATTAATCTTGTTGCATATGCTTGTAACAGGTACCTGTAACTGTTGACCTAACATAACCACTTCGGCCTAAACTGTTAAAAATGCATTTTCACTAGAAAGTAATAGAAGGTAAAATTTCAACTTTTTCAATATTTAGTAAAACAAACTTATTCTATTTAAGGAATATCCTGAAGTTACAAAGTTCAAAGACGGCGAACAAAAATGTGCCTGAGATGAGACGGAGATCCTTTTTTAGGATACTACAGCATCTAGCCACGGTCAATGGGCATGGTCTCTAGACCTAGAAATAAGGACTGAAGCAACTGGTGAAGATTATGGTGAGCATGTTGAGGAGTTAGTTGGCGAGGTGAAGAGGGACCAAGTTCTTCCATTCAAAAGCCAAAAAGTAAAAAGGGTGGAAATGATAACAAGAAAGGAGGTGCTGGTTCTCAAATGTGTGATCAATTTGATTGTATAGTTTAAAGTTTGAATAGTGAAAATACTTTTAGTAGTGATAAAGCTGTTAATGTTTCTACAATTCTTTATTGTTTGGAGATGTTTAAACAATTGTCAGGGTTGGAGTATGAAATTGATACCCACCTTTTTAATATTTTAGACATATTTAATCATTTTATATTTTTATATACATATTTTTAATGATGATTTTATGATCCCCTCAAAAAAATAATGATTTTATGATGATGGGTGAATATTGATTTTTTTTTTCTTTTTAAACTCTTGTCATGATTTTAAATAATAGTTTTATGGCGAGTAGCTACCTTAAAAAAATGTGATTAAGCAAATTAATGCAACTCGAAAAAGAGATATTTTTTTGCTTGAAATTGTTTTAAATTAAATAAATACATGTGGTTCCCAATGAGTTGCATGAATAATTTTGCCTACCCAATACCCAATTTAAAGCATAAAAAACACATGCACATTTTATTTATTTTTTTGGTGCAACACAGAAACACCTTTTACTAACACGTGTCTAATTGTTAACAAGAATTCAAATTCCTAGATTAATGCATGTAATGTTTTAACGGTTTAACTCAAATACAAGAACCATTTTTGCGCGAACTCTTTGTTTCCAACAAAGGAACCCTTTCTTCTCCTTTGAACAATTAACATCTCTCTGCATTTTGTAACCCCTCTTTGATTCTCTTTCACAAAAAATAAATAAATTCAATTTCATTGCTTATGCATGGTATGGAGATTGTCACAGTTCCAAATGATTCAAACTCGAAAGAGAATCTGACCCTTTATCAAGAGTGGTTCAATTATGCAGATGCAGGTTCATCTTTAAACAAAATTTCATTATTTTTTTTACTTTTGTGTGAATTAAAATTTTTAGGGTATTGTTTTTCACCATGTTTATTATGAAGTTTTTGAGATTTAATTTTTACTCTAATCCTTTCTATAAAGGGATATAATTATGCTACATGCTTGTGAAAAAGTGCACATGAATAAAGCTTTTAATGTATTCATATTCCCCTTTATGTGGTTTCTAACGCAAAAAAAAAAAATCAATAAAAATTGCTTCATTTTTTACTCTTTTTGTGAAAACAATGTGGTGATTGGAAATTTGTGGTTTTTATACAGATGGTGATGGTCGCTTTACCGGGAATGAAGCCACCAAATTTTTTGCAATGTCGAATTTGTCTCGACAAGAGCTCAAGCAGGTTTTGAATTTTTTTATTTGGTTTGTGCATTGGAACAAGGTGTCTATATAAATAGGAATAATGTATGTGTTCATTGGGGTTGAAACCAGTCAATTAGTATTTTGAAGTAAAGGCTTGTTTCCTTTGGTAAGACATCTCAAATTTGAGTTTATATAATTTAGGTTTATTGGAAAAAATTAGACTAGAGATGAGGTCTATAGTGTTTATATGTCGATTTTGTGGGGTTAAGCTAGACCTGAAATCTAAGATGACATCAGAAGATTCGTAACCTATTCTAGATATGCTAAATTGTCGTAAGTGTTATCGACACATCTAACATTATCAACGAGTTATTAATATTACGCCACCCAATGAGGAATGAAATATATTACTCAAAGGCGATGACATTTTAATGTTTACTACATAATGACTATTACAATGATGATAGTGGATTAAATTTGAATCGCGTAAAAGTTTTCTTTGATGCCATATTGTTTCCATTAGATGCAATGATATTGATTATTCAAGTTGCTAGTTCTACATAGTCTCTTATTTTTCACTTTTTTTATCTTCCTTGTAACTAAATTGTTTCTTTGTTTCTCACCTTACCAAACTAAGGTGTGGGCTATTGCAGATTCAAAGCGAGAAGGTTATCTTGGTTTCAAAGAATTTGTTATTTCTATGCAGGTAATTCTTTTCATTAAAAAAAAATACTTTGCTTTATCAAACTTAAATGCTAATCAATTTCTTGACTCTAACCCATTTGAATTGTAGCTTGTTTCTTTGGGACAATCTGGCCACTCAATAACACAGGATCTTCTAACTAGTGATCGTAAGTTCTGTATCTTTAGGTTTGTCCTCTATTGTATGGTTGGATAACTCTACATATACGACACTTTAGATTGAAGTCGTGTCTACTGATGACACCAATACATGTGCTTACATCCAATCACTTACATTTTCTTAAATTATTATCTCCATTACATGTCGGTATCGACATCGATACCGCGTTTGATGCTTGTGTCTGTGTCAGTGCTATATAGTTCCGCAATGCGCATTTTTGTTGCTTGTGAGTATCTTTCAGATAAAGCTACCTAATAGAAGATTTACTTTGATTTCAGTTATAAAAAATGTAAAACCACCAAAAATGGAAGGTTTGGATGCATTAGTTGCAGTAAGTATTTCCATCTCTATGTTAATAGTTTATGTTGATTTAATCAAAGTGCTTATCAGTACCTAAATGATTATGTTTGTACAGAAGAAAAAGCGCAAACATAAAGATAAAGATAGGAATGGTAATATATCTCTCATTTTATTGAATAAGGTCATTTACACTTTCACATTTATTTTGGTTGGTTTTTCAATTTCTATCTTTTTTTCTCTTCAAATTCCAAGTTTGCTTAATTTGCAATAATGCAGTTAGTCCGCTGCCATCACCCTCAGATAAGTGGTTTTCTTCAAAGTCATCAAAAAAGGTACACATTTTGTTATTAGCATTACTCTAAAATCGGATTTTCTCTGCTTGTGCTCCTTGCTTAATTTTGCATTCATATTGATTTTTCACTTCAACCTTTTGTGCATTATGTCCATAGATATCTGCTTCCTCTGTGACATCAATTATCGATGGTTTGAAGAGACTTTACATTCAAAAGTTGAAGCCTTTAGAAGTTGCTTATCGATTCAACGACTTCGTATCTCCTTTACTAGTCAGTATATGACTCTCGTTCTTTTGTGTAACTTTTTCATTAAGCTAACCGCGTTTTAAATATCGAAAAACATGTTCACTTAATTTCTATATTGATTGATTGCAGACTAATAGTGATTTTGATGCCAAACCTATGGTTATGCTTTTGGGTCAGTACTCAACCGGGAAAACAACTTTTATCAAACATATGCTTCAAAGTAGTTATCCAGGCAAGTAGTTCGATCCATTCTCGATTTCTACTCGAGTATTATATATTTATGTCATTATTATATCTGTTAAACAATACATGTTACTGATTTTATTTTCTTGTTTTTCTATTTACGTATGTCATTAGGAGCTCATATTGGACCTGAACCAACAACCGATAGGTTTGTTGTTGTCATGGTATGTACTAAACCATTTACTCTCCATTACGAGTTACTACTGATATGGTCTTAGAGGGTCACAAATCTTTAGCTTTCTTCAGTTTTGAATTTGTATCTTAAATTGACATGACATGAGTCTTCTATCGTTCGGTTCACAAAAGAAAACTTAACCGTTAAAAACAGTTTCGTAAAACTGAACCAATCCAAGCTGGTATAAAAGTACGGTGTACCGGTTTTGTGTTTATGTACCGTAACTACTTTATAGAAAACTAAACTGTAAACTTTTTGGACCAAACTGATTCTTTGTCAACTGAACTATACCAAATTTTTATTATTAAGGGATATTATAACTGTTAAGAAAAACCAAAACCGAACCAAATCGAATATTAGGATGGTAAAAAACCAACTACCGAACTGCACCTCACCAAAAAGAACCAAATTGTGAAAGATAGTTCATGAGCTGAACTGAATTGAACTGGTCCATTCGGTTGTGAAGTTCCAGTCACAGTTCGGTCCTTTTCTGTTCTGTTCGGTTTTGATTTTTTTAACAGTCCTAGATATATGCTTGAACATCAAGCCTGTAATTGCAAACTTGGCTTAAGAATTTTCAAATTAAAATATATAAAATGGTTACATAGTAGCATGATTGTTCAAATAAAACGAGGGAGCATTGTTGTAGAGTTACAATAAATAAAGCAACCTTCTCACTACAGGAAAACCTGGTGATATCTTTTGGAATTTTTCACCGAAATACATTGCAGTCTTTGCAGGCATATATGTTAGTGCTGATCCTTGATATCGTATAGTTATATTTCTGAGATGTTTGATCGTGTTTTTATATTACTTTATTCTCTTCGAAATCTATTATAGTTTAAGTTGTAATCATTTTAAAAAAATGAAATGTCAAGTCAGCTTATAAGATTGCTGTTGGCATTTTGTGTTATATGGTTTTGGTCGAAGTAGTTTGTGTGCCAAGTATGATACCATGAAGTGATTGTTATCTATGCAGTCTGGACCTGATGAGAGAAGTATTCCTGGTAATACTGTTGCTGTCCAAGCAGACATGCCATTTGGTGGTCTTACAACTTTTGGCTCCGCTTTTTTGTCAAAGTTTGAGTGTTCTACAATGCCTCATCCTGTAAGTTTCTCTAGAAAAAAATTGGGAAAAATTATTAGCAGATTTTAGTTGTTGAGCATAAATTTTTTTTACACATGACCAATATTATCACCATAATTTGTGTCATGATATATTTTCTAAAATACCTGCAAATTCATTCAGGAGAAAAGCAACGATCGCACAGATCATATGATTTTACCGTGACAGTATATAGTAATTAAGTTTTTTTCATTTTGTAGCATTTGGAACTAACTTTTTGTCATTTGTCCAAAGCTACTGGAGCACATTACATTTGTGGACAGTCCTGGAGTTCTATCAGGAGAAAAACAACGATTAGAGAGATCATATGATTTTACCGGTGTAACATCTTGGTTTGCTGCTAAGTCTGATTTAATACTCCTCCTATTTGATCCTCACAAACTTGATATCAGCGACGAGTTCAAACGTGTGATAACATCCCTAAAGGGGCATGATGATAAAATTAGAGTCGTTTTAAACAAGGCAGACCAAGTTGATACTCAACAAGTAAGATAACATTAAGCAATTCATCTTTTATTTGTTTGCTTAGCAAATATTTTGAAACATGGTCAAGGAGAATATAACTTTATATATAATTGTGTGCCCTAATGTTGCAGTTAATGAGAATTTACGGTGCTTTAATGTGGTCACTTGGGAAAGTGCTCAATATTCCAGAAGTCATGCGGGTGTATATAGGGTATGTCACTTCATATATGTCATGTGCACACATTCTCTACCATCAATCTTGAAATGTTATCTTTGACCAATGTTTGGATAAACAACTCAATTATGCGCATATTACATAACCGCTTATCATACAAGTGTCTATGTATAAGCTATTTCTATAATAAAATATAAAATAATAAAGTCAAACTGTTTCTGTATAAGCTAGAATATGTATTCATAAACCATGAGAGCTTATGGAGTATGAAAATTTTTTATTGTCATGTCAAGTGCAAAAAGTCTCACAAATGCTTATGCCAATAGATAAGCTCAAATAAATTAATCCAAACAGACCCAAGATTATTATTATCATTGATTTTTCTCAGCTTTTACCTTGTGCACATTCATATAAATTTAGATGTGATTTAAATCTTATGACATTGACTTATATTGGCAGATCCTTCAATGACCAGCCAGTAAACAATATTGTCAATGGTGTACTTGGCAATGAACTCTTTGAAAGAGAACAAGAAGACCTTCTTACAGATCTAAAGGATATACCAAAGAAGGCTTGTGATCGTAAAGTAAGTTTTTCATTTGATTAAATTTTTTAAGCATAATGCTTTTCTCAACGTAAATACTACACACATGTGCAATTTTTTATATTAGCTAAATTTTTTGATGAGATCATTTGTGGAGTAAGTTTTAAAGTAAAGTATGAACCACAAAAGATTGAAAGATTTGAGAGTACTTTTGGTATATTTGGTTTGATAACATTAGTAAAAGGATTGATGTCCTTACCACATTTAGTACCATTTTATGCAAATTTTTGCTGCGGTATTGACTTCATAGCTGCTGTTTATCCGATCTCTTGAATTTCAGCTTAAGTAACTAATCATGTTTTGTTCTGCAAAAGAAACTAAACATGTTTTGTTTTATCTATCTGTTTTCTTAAGAAATTAATATCGGAGAGGGAATGGTATTATTTATTTAGTGCGAAGGGAGAGACACTTGGCCACATAGTCTCCGAATCGAACCTAAATATCTCCTTTTAGATTACAAAGCTAAGCAATCACCAATGTGCTAGCGTCTGCGATATCTGTGATATTTTTTTTTCCTTATATAGTGAAGTTACTTCTTTTTGTAATTATGATAACACTTGTACATGTAGATCAATGAATTTGTAAAACGAGCTCGAGCAGCCAAGATACATGCATATATTATCAGTCATCTAAAAAAGCAAATGCCTGCCATGATGGGGAAAGCTAAAGCTCAACAAAAACTCATTGATAACTTGGAGGGGGAATTTGCAAAGGTATATATGAATCCACCAACACCTCTGAATTGCTCACAAATTTATGATATTGATAAAGAATGAAAATTGAAAAAAATGTATAACAGGTACAAAGGGAGTTCCATCTACCAGCAGGAGACTTTCCAAATGTTGAACATTTCAAAGATGTGTTGAGTGGTTATAACATCGACAAGTTTGAGAAATTGAAACCGAAATCGATTCAAGCCGTGGATGACATGCTTGCTCATGACATTCCTAATCTCTTAAAGACTTTTAGAAATCCATATGGCTAAGTTTGCTAGATCAATGTCAATGACAAAAGCATGCATGCATGCACAAGAATGTACATGCATTGTGATAAATATGTATCATGCGGTGCATATTATTATCAATATAGTGGCTCACCATCATAGATGTAATTGTTGAGAAGAAGGGATTTTTGTTGTGAAATGAAGATGTATTATTATCATTCTACACAGATAAATATTGAAAAGAGACAGGTTGTAATTTTCTAAAATAGATGTTACATTTGCTTGGAACTGTCACTAGTTTATAGGTCTTCCACTTTCTCAATAATGGAGATGACTATTTGTCAAAAAAAAAAAGAGGAGATAATCTGTTTCATCTTATGATCACCAAAACCTTCAATTTTACAAAGTTAAATGTATTTTATTTATAGGTCTTCCACTTTGTCAAGGAACAACGAGGAAGATTTGTTTCACCTTTTTTTCTATTAGACTGGATTTGTTTCATCTTACTGTCACCAAAACCTTCAATTTTACAAGGTTAAATGTGTTTTTCATCCCTACATATGTATCAACTTTTGTTTTTATTCTTGATAATTTTTTTTTTTCTTTTCAAACTTCCGTTCATAACATATTTTCTAGTTACCAATCTTAGCCATGACATTAAATTATAGAGACACATGTCTAACAGAAGTTCATTTGGTAAGTGTCACATGAATCTTTTATGAAAAATTTAAAATAGGAAATTACACAATTTTCTCTTAAAAGATGAATGAATTATATTCCTCTTCACTCTTATCTTAAAATTTGTTTTCCCCTCCCTTGATGAATACTTTAGTTGAATATGGGTACCCTATCATAGATTTATTCAAAATTTGGATTTATTTTAAAATAATTTGATATAAAATATACATGACATCATAGTTTTAAAACTCGGCTCGGTCATCGACTCGGCAGGGGTACTGGGTCACTGGGTCAATGGTCGAACCACTAGGTCATTGGTCGAACCGCATGACTGAACCGGAACCACTCGGATGACTCGGT
>Ga0228711_1003946_pt1 | contig 23009 bp, 11 predicted proteins | sample MedpolnodulmetaG_2_FD_177996 | JGI IMG/M metagenome (GOLD analysis project Ga0228711, IMG submission 177996) | Root nodule microbial communities from Medicago polymorpha collected in Santa Monica, California, United States - brown nodules | ecosystem: Host-associated > Plants > Roots > Nodule...
TAGGTTAATTTTATAATTTTTGAAAATAGTTTTGAGAAGGAGGAAGAGGCCTCAAGGCATGAGAGAAAATAAGATGAGGTTGGTCAAATTTTAATTACAAGAAACTCAAATCTAGATATGAATATTAAATTGATTAAACATTTGATTAAGAAAATAAAAGGAAAAAGCACTTGGACTAATCCAAAGTTTCTTAAAAAATATTTTTTGAGTTTTTGCATATTTGATTTTTTGGTAAAAGATTTTTTTCTAAACTAACGGTAAAAACTACACGTTTCAACGTAACGGAAAAATAAAATGTGAAAGGAAATTACCGAGGATGTTGGATCCTAAGTAGAATTCCAACCTAAATTACTAGTTGTTTACTTTTAAGGTACTCAAATTAGTCAAGTTTTTTAATCCTAGTTGGTCCCTAATCCATTTTTGGTCCTCACTCACAATCCAAGCGTGAAGCAACAAATAAAGTGGGATGGTGTCGGTGCATGTGTCATTTATACAATTACATAGCCTCCTAGATACATTTTAAGGTCTTCAAGCAAAAATAAATGGCAAGAAATAAAATGCGTGTGTTACATAAATTCCCTATTGTACACACTAATCAAATTATGATAAACAAAGGTCAAGGAATAAATATGCATGCAATGATAATACTAGTAATGATGCAAAATATGAGATAACACCACGTACTAAAAATAAGCTACCGAATAAAAATACTAAAAAAAATGCACAAAATAAAATTTTTAAATCACTTAACAAAATTAAAAAAAAAAACATGATATGAAAATTAAAGCATCAAAAATGCATGAAATATAGTTAACAGTAAGATGCATGATTTTTAAAAAAGAGTACTAAAATATATACAGGGAGGGGGTGCAGATAACATGTACTGGGGGTGACAAACAGCAAATCAGTAGGGAAATGCAAGGAAAGCAGAAATACACGTTGGGCTTAGTGCAAAAAACGGTTGGACCTAGGTAGAGAGCTGGATCGGAGACAAATTGATTTTTACGATGGAAAACTTCTTGAACTTCGGAAAACTTCTACCTCCGTGTTTTACGTTCTGTTTCGATCTGGTTTGTGCTTGAATAAAAAATTGTTCGCGTGTACAGATCAGTGTTGAACGAATTTGCGGTTTACAGGCTTCGTTTGATGATTTGATTCAAAAAATTTGAGGTGTTAGATAGTGGTTTGTGGTATGTGATTGAAGTTTTTTTTTGAGGATTTCAAATTTGTATGTACAAAGGATTATATGATGATTGTTTACTGGAAAAAAAAGTTGTTGTTCTTGAGGTTCTTGATGAAAATGATGTTAGATCTGAAAAATTGGAAAGAGAAAGGAAATTAGGGTTTTGATGTGATGTGCGGCTGTGTCAGGCTGTGTCAGTGTGTACAGTGATTTTTCTGACTCAAGAACCTTAAGGACAAAATGCCTAAAAGGACCGATTAACTAAAAAAGAGAGAATTAAAATAATTAATTAAACACTAGAATTAAATAATAAAATAAATAAAAATAACAACCAAATAAGACCATAACTAAACTTAAAGTTGTCCTCTCGGAACCAAAAAATGAGGTGTTTTAAAATATCTCTCTGCCAATTTGGGGTATGACAAACTTAGATGAACTAAACTAGAATTACATCAACTTAAACACAATTGAAAAAAAGATCCACGACAACACAAGTCCAATCATCAGTCCTGAGCTTTTCTTCCTTTCATACTGCAGCTTCTTCTTTGTTTTCATATGCTTATTTGAGGCATTTTTCTTAGCATATTCCTTGCCTAACTCCTTTCCAAATTCAATTCTAATTTCCTCTCCAATGTATTTGCCAAATTCCCTAAGGTGTTCAGACAACAATACACACTTATTGCAACCAACTTCAACATTTGAAGATATATTTTCAATGTTGTTGGACCCAAAGTTCGAGCTGTTTGAACCCAGATTTTGATACTTGCTACAACCACCTTCAGCCTCACGGTTCTTTTTAGCAATTTTATGAAGCATTGCTATTACTCTCGGATCATCAAATTCATCATCCCATATGAACAAATTGCAGTGGTCATCGTTCTACACAAAAACAAAATCAATTCACACTATTTAAAAGGATTTTCCATATCAAAAACAAAATCAATCGAATATGCTAACTTACCTCCCAAAAATTCATGCATCTCCAAAATTCCCTCTCGGATTTTCGTCTGTGTTTGATACCCACAATTTCATAAAAGCATTGCATCCACATTTGGGTTTGTTCCTTCCATTAGAGACCCCAACAGAAGATGCTTTGCTTCCTACCATTTCAGTAACCCTAATTCTGGACAAGGTAACCGATTCAAAATCTGAAAGAGGAGGACAAAGGAAGTGAAATAAACGGCGATAAGAGAAAGAAGATAAGTGAAAGGAACGAAGAGAAGAGAAAGAACAGCAGAACAGAAAGGAACGAAGAAGAGAAGAAGAGAAAGAATTCGATTTGGAGAAGAAGAGAAGAAGAGAGAAGAACTATGTATTTAAGGATTTCTATTTACTTTTTAAAATTAAAATTACCCTTTTAAAAAATGAATTAAAAACAATTAATAAAAAAAATTTGTATTTTCAAAATTTTAATTTTTAAAATTTTTAATGACATGTAACAATTATTTAATGACGTGGCATAAAAAAAATTAAAAAGAAAAAGCCACGTCGAAGATTCTGCTGACTCAACGGGCTTAGGGGGCAAACCTGAAGAATCTTGATTTTGCGAGGACGGAATCTAAAAATAAAAATTACAGGGGAAAAACCAAAAGTGGTGTATATTACAAGAGGGTAAAGGCCTATTAACCCAAGAAAATATGATGTTTTGAGATGACTTTTTCTCCTTCCAATTATACCCATAAAAAAATTTAAATATAAGAATGTTATTTTATTTGTTTCATTCAAAAGGATAAGAATGTACTTTTTTTTTCAAAAGATAAGAATGTGCATTATTTGTTATATTTTTTGAAAGATATTATATTTGTTATATTGTTGATATCATTTAAAAAGATAAATATAGTTTGTTACAATATGAAAGTGTAAAATATATATTATCTTGGCTAAAATGCATTTTGATCTTCCTATTTTTAAATTTGTGAACTTTTGATACCCGTATTTTTTAAACCACCGTTTTGATCTCCTATTTATAAAGTCAATGAAAATTTATGATCCCCCTCTTCTTTGAATGATATGCTATACTCATAATGACGTGAATCTTATGTGATATTATCTGCATACGGTACATCATTTAACATATCGGCTCTGTTTGGTAAAAATAGGTGATAGCTGATAAACTAGTTGATAGTTGATAGCTGATAGTTTCTAACTGATGACTGATAGCTTATAAGCTAATTGAAATGTTTAGTAAAATTAGCGGATCAACTAGCTGATAAATATAAATTGACATAAAAGGACATTCTTAATTCATAATAAACTTTATATCAATTAATATTTTTAAATATTTCATAAATAAATTTTTAATTGAAGATATATTTTATATATTATTAAAGTAATTTTCGGTAAAGTTTTATTTTCAGTATATTTCATTTCATTCCTAAAAAATGTTCATTTCATTTCAATTTTTATACTTATAAAAATAAATTATGCAGTTTATTTTAAAAACAAAATTAAGTTGTCTATACATACCTGAAGTAGCTGAACATTCTTTCATAAATGACATAAAAAATTATATTTTTCATAAGTCATACTAATGCAAATTGTACCCAAAAAAAACGGAATCAACCGGATATAAAATTCAGTTATAAGGAACGTACATGCAAGTATGCAACCAGTATTTCTTTTGTCCAAAAAAAAATGTAACAATTGCAAAATGAAACTAAATAAATTACTCACCGAAAATCTTTTGCATTCTAATCCGGCCCTAGTTTTTTAGTGAGAGAAACTCCAACTTCTTTCTAAACTTTCTTTCTCTTTTGTTCATCGAAGAATTGTGGTTTTAGGTCATTTTTGACCTAGAATCACCCCTCTACATCTTATTTCCCTTTTTTTTTTCAATTTAAATAAGTGGTTTTCACATATATCAAGTTTTTTCCTTGTGTTTTTTTTGATTTCGTCGTCTAAGTGCGGCGTTGTGTTGTTCGTCGTCTTGTGCAACGTTTGATTTCGTGTCTTGTCACGGTGTTCATTTAGTTCCTATTGAAAGATCGACATCAGTCCATTACAAATTCAACCAATGATTTGGGCATCAACGTTGCAGATCTGGAAGCATAGGTGTTTCGGTGACTTAGGTTTTATCATATTATTTGTAGGCATTTTGCCGTTGTATGCTATTAACGTGGGTGATGTGAGTTTGTTCGCATATTCATCCTTTACGTTTTTAGCGATGTTTGTATCTTATGTACTCTATCGATTTGAATGAATGAATATCGTTTTGTTTTTGTCAAAAAAAATATTACTCATCGAAAGTAACATGAGCGATGAAAAGATAACTGAAGGTGTAGTAATAAATAAATTATAAAGGGTAAACATGGGTTTTATTCAAAACAATAAGGGTAAAAATGGAATAAAAGATGATAAGCTATAAGCTCAAACGCTACTTGGAATAACGTCTGAAAAATAGCTTATAAGTTCTTGGTGGAAAAACATTACCAAACAGAGCTTTTTTGGTCAAACGAGTTTATAAGCTATTCATTATTCACTATAAGCTCATTTTTTTTGTCTTACCAAACAGACCCGATTTCTATATTATTTTAATTAAAATATATCATAAAATTATCATAAATTAAATAACAAATTAATATTGAATTGAAAATATGGATTGAAAATGTACATTTACACCTTTATTAGATTTCTTGACTCATATTTAAATCTCTAACTCTCTTACATTGCCAATTAATAAAATTCCCATCATCAATATCGCTTAGCTTTATGGACATCTGGGAATTGAATTAGACATCATGTCAATTTGTTATTACTGTTGTTAACACTGTTAATTTATAGAGAAAAACAAGAATCTCATGAAGCTTCTAGTTCTAGCAACATCCAACCCAACGCTTCAAATTCCAAAATCATATTTGTTCTCGTCTTCTTCAATTTGGAAATAAAAGAAAAAAAATTAGGGTTTCTAATTTTATTCCCCCAATTATTTTTTATTTCAATTTAATAATAAATTGTTATTTAATCTATGATAATTTTATGATTGTATTTTAATTAAAATAACATGGAAATGATGTGTTAAATGATGGACCATGTAGAGAATGTCACATAGTATCTACGTCATTAATGAGCATGCCACGTTATCTGAGAAGAGGGGAATCAGTAATTTTTGTTGACTTTATAAACAGGGGATCAAAACAATAGTTTTAAAAATAAGGGTATCAAAAGTTCACAAATTTAAAAATAGGGGGATCAAAATTGCATTTAAACCTATTATCTATTCCTATAATTTTAATCAAAATCATAATAATTTTAGTCAAAATTTCATTATTGTTTTTAATTTACACACATTGGCGCAATAAGAAGACGAGACAAACATGTGCATCTGTGCCTGTCTAAACACTAGTATATATAAAGGAAATACATGCTTTTGAGCTGATTTTTCAGTTCCAATTATATTCTTAAAAACATTGATTATAAGAATAATATTTTGTTGGTGTCATTCAAAAAAATATAAAATTTATATTATATTTGTTATATTGTTGATATTATTGAAAAAGATAAATGTAGTTTGTTAGAAAAAATTACACCGCCCTCCCTTGAGAACTACGATTATTAGGAACTTGATTAATCAATGGTGTTTTAAGAATAACAGACGCTATGTCCTGTCCTCACTAAAAGCTTGCCTTAGCAATTCATCATTCCAACTCTTGGAATGGTTGTTACTCAAACTATCCACAGTAAACTCACGAACGAACTGCGTACCTATTATGTTCCCATCAATGCTTTCAGCATTCAACAACCAAGGTTCACAAAAAATTGGGTTATGGCCTAAGTTGGTTGTTAAGATAACTTTTGTAAGGAAAATACCTAGCTTTAAAAAATTGGGAGACAAGAGGTTGTGGCTCCATTTGGAACTTCCACCCTTGTTTATCGTGCATGGCCAAGTTGAAAACCGATAGGTCCTTAAAACCCATGCTACCATTATTTTTATGCGTTGACAACTTTTCTCAAGACAACCAATTTATACCACGGATATTGGCACAACCATTTTTCCATAAAAACGAGTTCATCATTATTCTATGGTAGTGATGAGAGATGTTTATAAGAGGGAGGTGTAATTTTTTCTAATATATTTTGTATGAAAAATGAGGGAAGTGTATATTTTGACATAAAAGGAGAGGATAGTGTAATTTAAAGAACTCTCAGACAAGAGGAGTTTAATTTACTCTTTTTTTTTTTGTCAAATAACCTAGTGGTTAAAGTTCACACAATTTAATTGTGGAGAAGACGAATACTCAAAAAATTACCCTTTATCAAATCACCTACTTTATATACAAAAAGAAGGAAATAGTTATGTTTCCCAATCCTCTTTTGATTCACCTCTACCTCAATTCTCTCCGTTTGATGTAGACAAGTGAAAATATTAGTATTTTTGTCTATCCTACCTCTCTGATATCATAACAAACCTTCCTAGAAGATAATATTTTTGTGCTGCTGAAAAATCTTCATAAAAATTAATAGTTCATAAAAATACTTCCTAGAACATACCACAAATAATCTTCATAAAAGAAAACAAAAACAGATATGGATTTCTTAAGAACATACACCAATGTATCATGATGATAGAAAGAGAAGAAAACAAATCAGATTTATAATGCAACAAATCAGATTTGTGTCTTTCCCTTCCCTCCTTACATTATGAAGTTCATCACAGAAAAAGAAATGCAAGAGAAGCAAATACTTTTATAACTACTTACATTACATTACACATGAAAGGGAAAAAGTAAAGACCGTTTCTTTTCTCATCCTATGAGTTTCTCACGCGCCTTATACAATTTAGATTATAGAATCCAAATGGCATAAACACCCTGTAAAAACCTCCAAAAACACGTTGAAATATTTCAGATTTTAAAATCCGAATAGGGGCGCGTGAGAAACATACAAGGTGGGAAAAGTAACAGCCAAAAGAAAAAAGCATTTCTATTTGTCAACTTGGTTAAGTTTTCCCAAACCATCACAACGAGCACAAACAATTTGAGTTTGATCCTTTCTTGCTGCATTTGCTCTTAATGTCACCCCACCTTTCCTAACAAACCCTGCTCCATCACATTCTGGGCATCTGATACAATGTTCCAATAATAACATATCATTAACAAACAGCAAGGACATAGTTACATTTTTTTTTTACATGTTTAAACCATTCCAAACAAGAATCAATGGAAATAAACATGCACTTGAAGAAAAAAAAAACTAGGACAAAATATTCCCTAGATTAAAAAACTTATTTCAAGATATATAGTTAATAAGATTAAGAATTTAAGGAGCCGTTCATGATGGTTAAAAGTTATTGTTTTTGAAGGTTAAATTTGAAAACAAAACATGTTTGGATAAAATGAATTTGAATTTGTTTTTTACTTAATTTAAAAATAGGTTTCACTTAAATCTTAAAACCACAAAAATAGGTTTATAATTCTTGTATTTATTTTAACGTTAACATGTTACCACCAACGTTGGATGACCGCCAACGACCAACACTATGACCACCACGCCAACCACTTCTTCGATCACCACCGACCAAGTCAACCATCACTCTAACTGCCTTATATATCCTCTAACCACCACCAACCACCACTATGACGCCACATATACTCTGATCACCACTGCGACCACGATTGACAACCATTCAAAACTACTATGACTAATGACCATCGATCAATTACCACTCCGACCGTTGTAGTCACTGTTTGCTATTCACCACTCCGATAGTTGTCTAATACCTCCTCCAATAGCCACCAATTTCAACCACTATTATTAAGATTATCATTAAATAAAATCATAAATTTTTATATTGGGTAAATTCATAAAGAGAATTGTTTAATTCAATTAAAAAAAACCTTAAACTCAACTTATATCTAAATTCGAAACTAAAAACCGAAATCAGATTTTTTTTTTTTTTAAATTTCAAAATAAAAACTTAAAATCACCCTAAACCTAAATTTTTACAATAAAGTAGTGGATTGATACCTAAATCAATAAAAACATCTGTCAAGCTAAAACTATACTTATCTATGGAAATGTCTTCACAAATGTTAATTAATGATTTTTGTGTATATAACTAGGACAAGTTGAACTATTTTTAAGAATCAGAGACAAAATATAATAAATTAATTTCTGATTTTTGCATCTCTAATACTTCTGAGAAAATTAATGATAAGTTACATTTTTTTCCATCTCTAATTTCTATTTACAATTCTTTTCTTTTTTTTTTATTAAAATACCTATCCAAAAAAAGCTTAGGCTTCAAATTATGATCGTTTCCATTCCTAGTATAATTTGCTCACATTATTAAAAATCATAATACAACAAAAGATTAAAAAATTTAAAGATCATGAAACATTTAAAGCTATGAATGAAATGAAAATATAAAACCATGAAAATGAAACTAATGATGATGTTACTTACGTGTCTTTACGTGAGAAAATGATAGGAAATGCAGTTCCAACAAGAGCAATTCCAATAGCACCAGCAACAAGATAAAGAGTACCATCAGAAGATACATCTCCAACTGCTGAAACAACAACCGATGAAGATCTCTTCTGATTATTATTAAGAATCTTGTTACATGACACATTTGTTGAGCCTCCAAATGAGAGTTTAGTGTTGTTGGAAATTGTAACATTGGGAATTATTGTGTTCAAGGTCATGGATGCCATGTTTCTAATACAATGTAACCAAAAAAATTGAACAAAGTGTGAGAACTAAGAATTAAGAATGAACAATTGTTGTTTTTTTTGTTAAGTTATTGTTGGATTGGATATTAACATGACACGTGGCATGGTTTTGTAAGTAGATTATGGTTTGAAAATTATTTGGATAAGGCCATGTCATATATTTCAAGATTTTTCAAGTTTTATGGATAAGACAGAGTGTACAATCTATGTTTTATTGAGAAAAAGGATTTCAAGTTTCAACCATGTGAAAAATGGAGCAAGATAGGAGGAATAGGAGTGCTTTATAAGGTTACATCTCTATTAGGATTTAGATCTTTACAATTGTAAATAAAACTTGAATGAGTTATGTAAATGATCTTACCATTAAAATGAGAGCATTGCTAAATATTACCAACCAATTTACACAAGAAAGGTAGGAATGTGTCTTGTAACCGTTTAAAAAAATATATAAAATCACTAAATCTGACTTGGACCGAAATCAGATCCATCTATTGTTGAAAGTTAATGACTATGATGATCGTCTTTCAATTGATTAGGAAAATAATAATTGAGTGACTTTGAGATATGGTTACTTTAATGTATTTTAGATGAATGATTAAAATAAATTATTTTGATGAGAGAAAATTATTTGTTAGGAAAAAGATAAAGATAAAGTCACCAAACACAAAGTCACATAAGTGTAACCCGAATGATCATTAGCCTTTAAATGATAGAAAAACATCCAACCAAAATAGCATAACATATAGGATCATTTTAAATTCTGAGGTGTCTAAAGAGCAATTTTCAATTGTGTGGGTTGAAAACATTAACGCAACCCAATGAATAGTGGTCCATGACTGATATACACCTATTTTGCAATTCATACTTGACAGAACATATGAAAGTATTATTTTTGAAAGGAAATATATGAAAATATTATTGTCACTCAGTAGTCCACGTGAGCATAGTTTAGTTGGTAGAGACATGCATTGTTATATGACGATGCTGGGGTTTGAACAAAAAGAAAATGTGAATTCTAGTCACTGTGCTACTAGACTAAAAAAAAAAAATTGTCACTCTGTAGTATTTCATGTTTATAATTAAATATTTTTTACTGGAATTTATAATTAAATTATTAAATTGTTATTTTTTTAAAAGGATTAAATTGTTATTTTTAATATATCCATAATTTACATGTTTAAATTATAGATTGTTTTTAGAAGTGAGAATAGAAATTTTCTACCACTTATGACATGAAATTCTGAATTATATAGTTCAATATCTTGTTTGGGTTTTCGTTTACAGTCTATTTTGAGAAAATTGCTCTTTGGACATCTATCAATTGCTCGTAGACACCTCAAATTACCTAAACTACTCGCAACGGTAATTAGTTATCGTTTGAGAAACTTTTTAAATCAGTTGCATTGATTTAAAAAGGGATCTAACCAATTTAAAAGTGTGGAACAATAATTAACTACCGTTTTGAAGGGAATGGTGGTTAATTACCATTCAACAAATGATAATAGTTGTTTATGATCAATTGTTGTGTGCCTAAAGTATCTTATCATTCGGTCATATGTTGACTACTTCTTATCGCATCTCCACCTTATCATGCACCTTCTTTTTTTTTTCTATTCTGCACTTGTTTGAATTATATAATACAAATTTAATAATACGCTTCAAATTAAAAAAAAAATCGAACAATTTCAATATATAAGTTAACCTCAGACTCCTTTCCTCATTTCTCCATTTTTGTATTTTGCCCTAAACAAAACAAAAAACAAAAACAAATTTTGCTACATTGTGCCATATTTCAAGTGAAGTTGCTTGAATCCATCACTTTTGTGACCTTTCCCAACACTAAATAAGAGATTAGCCTCCATTTGTTCAATCAGTGGATTTTTTTTTTCTTCTTCTCGGTATTGGTCATGTTCAGGTTTGAGAATTTGAAACATAATTTTCAGCATTTCAACTTCAAAAAGCCAACATAGGCTAAAGATTGTTGAATTTTGATTAACTCAAAATTTCAATCATCATTTTAATTTATCAATATATTTGTGATTGTTCCAGATATGGATGCACAACTCGGCCTCCTTAGTGGAAATAGGATGAGCACGCCAATCGTGACAGACCCGAACCGTCACTTGGGACAAAGTTTTATCATGTACCTAACGCTAAAGCCGAGTCAAAGAATAGGTACATGATCCCCAACATGAGGAAGTTAAGCAGCCAAAGGCACCATGACAACCTTAGGGTTCATATCCTGGTGACCCAAAGGGCATGTGAGTCCTTTCCTTGTATTCACACCACATGGCCAAATACATATGGGAGGAAGATGTTAGAATCGTCAAACTTTAGCTATTTGTATATGGTTTTTTTTATTTAATCTAAATTATTCTTTCTTTTTTGTAATTTGTTCCAAAAATTTTTTTAATGTATTTGTTTTATTATTTATTTTAATTTATTAGATGCTTACTAGAGAACGCTGATTGGGAGATGGATGAAAGATTGGGGATAATGTGTGGTTCATCTTCCTGGCGTGTGAGCTTAAGTGGGTGATGTGGTAAATATTGATGATGGTATAAATATTTTAACACTTATGGGGTGTTGGGGCCAAGGATTTTAAGGAAGGATACATGGAGAATCGACACCCGCGTGCTAACATGTTTACATCTCTTAAAGGTCTAACTGTCACAAACCCTTACCGAGAGGACCTGAATCGGTTGTTAGTGAATGATCACATCTTTTAACCTTACGTCGCTCGCTAAAACACACATTCATTCTAGAACATCAACGTCTAATCTGGTTGGATCAAATATCAACCTCGCAAGGTAGGGTATTATTTGGAACGCATGTTGCGAAAGTTTGGATTTGTCCAGACCATTCCTAAACATCCAATTGTCTCTCCTTCACCCTTGGCAATTGGACCATATACTTTTTTATGCCTATGCCAATTTTCTTGACTATGTGTTGGTCGCAAAGAACCTAGGAGATCTTGTATTTTACGGGTGGAATACAACAATGTGTTACATAAGGTAGTAGCTGAGGATATCACATTTGTATGTGCTGCCCACACCTTCGGGAAACCCTCCTAGACCAGCTAAAGATGAGACACAAGTAGATATTGCGGTTGAAGAGGCGGGGAACTCGGTTGCATACTTGGTCGAATGGACATGCCAAATCTGGATGTTAGTAATTACATTACTGATGACATCTCATCATATTGTATCTTTAGTTGTGTTTTGGAGTCTTTTTCTATTCATATGAACATAATATATATGGATTAGAATACGTTAATCATGGTTTTGGGAATGTTTTGTAATGTTCTTTTCGAGAGATTGTAACTCTATTTCTTCCTAATCATTAAACTTCATATGTGTTTTGAGTCTTTTATGATCTACATCATTTAATTGAGCAAAGCAAGACATTTCATAAAAGTAATGAAAGCTTAAGAATCAAGTCACTTCATAAAAGTAGTGCAGCACACTCTAAGATCTCAAGTTAATATCATAAAATCAACCTTAATGGATTATTTGAATGCAACACACTTCAAGATCTCAAGTCAATATCATAAGATCAACCTTCCTTAAATGCAACACACTTCAAGATCTCATGTCAATACCACAAGGTCAAACTTAATGGATTAAATTGCAAAAATATTTGATATACACCAAGACACAAATTTGAAACTGCAATTTCATACTTCTGAGCACCGAGATTTGCCGATAGACTTTTAAAAAAATATTGTTTCTTTGCCTTTTTAACAACTTGTGGTGCATGAAGCTTTCTAGCTATCTTTTTCCCTAGCCAAAAATACTCTACGATTTCAATGCCTATTATGCTAATTTGACACGATGATTAGCAAGCTTAATTAGCAGAATATATATAAAGTATATGCGGTTCCAAATTCGTGGTAGGTAGTGACTATTTTACTCCACAAGTTGCAGACCATTCCCCTAAAATAAGGAAAGAAACAAGAAATCAATGGTTACTCTCTTATGTATAATTTTATTTCGTACTCTTGGAATATTAATTTTATGAAATAGTGGCATAAACTAAAGCGAAATTGAATAAGTCAAATTTTTCCTTGCTGTTTTATGTACCATATAACCTTTTGTTCATTATTTTTATTAATAGTGGATATAAAAGTATAAATAAATTAATAATATACTTGATGATCTTTAATTTCAGTGAAGCATATATATAAGTTTTATGACTTGTGTTGAATATGTTTGCTAAATCTTGCATATGATCATCTGCATCTCATTGATCTACAATCACTTCAAGCATAATATAAAGCTTGCATATAAAGAAATTCAAAAGAATTTTGCTGCATTTGATTATTTTTGTAACCTTGCTCTAAGCCGCCAAACCCAATTAAGCCATGACCATATATTAATCTTATTGATTATTAATTTATTATTAATTAATTAAAAATAAGCACTATAAGACCGACTAATCAAACTGTTGGATTATGGTTTCCTACTTGATTATGGTTTCTTACATGACAAACTATTTGGCATATATTATTTAGAGAAAATGGCTCTTAAGACATAGGTAGGTGTATTTCGTAAATAAACAAAAACTTAGATAGGTGTATGCATGTTTATATGTTCTTTTTTAGGGAAGTTGGTGACTAATCCACTCATGCATTACTTGTATTTGGAGTTAATGTTTTGAATCAATGAGTTTTGAGTATGTCTTATACTCTTTTCAATTTATTTATTTTTGGAGAGTCTTTTCATATGTTTGTTGTCAAAATAAAGATTTTGAAGAACGTCGGCAATATTTTTAAATGATTAATTATGCAAAATATTTTTATAAATTTTATTTCATTAATATATTTCTTTTATTATCCGTAACTCTGACACTATGTCATGTGATGTTTAGTTAGCTATTTTGATGCAATTTTAGTAGAGTTCAAGTAGTTTTGGATGTTTTGAAGCCGGAAAAGAAAGAAAATCAAGAATCAAAGACGGTAAAAATTAAATCACGACATTAAGGAATCATGCTACAATTTTAGGGAATTTTGAGCATTTTAATTCACAAAATGAGTAAATCGTGACACGATTTGAAGGGCATCAGATCTGGAATTTGAATTTAATGAGAAACTGTGGCACGACCTCACCAGATCGTGAGATGATTTTGGCATTAGAGAAACACATCTATAAAACTCCAACTTCATTTCAGAGCAAGGGCTCGGAGCTTTAGGAGATTGAAGACACATTTTAAGTTGAGGATTGCCGAATTTGTGTTGGCTTGCCATCCAACTCATAGTTAGTCACAATTTCATGTAATGTTGTTTTCTTTTACATTAGTTATTTGTGTTTTAGTCATGAGTAGCTAAACTTCTTGTGATTAGATCTAAGATGATTTTGTTCTAGCTGTTTGAATCATGTAGACTGTGAAACTTTATTCAATACAATTGCAATTCTAGTCTTTATTCAGTATAACTTGTGTTTAATGTTTTTTTTTTTATCTTGATCACATATGAAATAAACTCAACGATCAATTGACTATTAGCCTTAGTTGTTGACTTAGATCTAGTTATATTGTACAATCAAACGGGTCACTTTAGATATACCAGAGTGTTAGATTATGATTATAAATTAACATTCAATCAAACCTTCGAAGATTATAGACTCACCAAAGAGATTAGGGGGCTCTAATCTTATATGAGGGCCCTAAGTTAAGATATTGATTAGAGCTATTTATTATAATTATAGTAAACTAGAAGAACAACCGTAAGGTTTAGGTGCAAATTTACTAAACAGTGATGAATAATTGATTCGAAAGACCCAATCATATTTCTATAAAAAAAAATTCAAACTTATTGAGATTTTGCTATTTAATTTATGATGGTGAAACCGACTATTTTTCTTGTGCAACTCCAACCCCAACCATTTAACTTATTCACGTTAGTCTTATTTGTGATTTGATATTGTTAGCGTAAATGTTGTATAGATGTATGCAATCGCATTTTGCTATTTAACTTATTCACTTTAGTCTCATTTGTGATTTGATATTGTTAGTGTAAATGTTGTATAGATGTATGCAATCGTATTTTACTATATAGATATGATTGGATGCTAATTTTTTGTATATTGACATTGCATATCAAAATATTTTAAGAGTAAATGTAATATTTTTTACTATGATGTTAGTTATTTAGGGAAAAGATAACTGTAGAGTCGTATATGCTCAATTATTTCCTAAGTATGAGTCCCCATGGTTGTTTGGTTTGAAGTTTGTTGATGGTCAGGGGTGCATTTCTGGTGTGACATTTTGTTATTTGGGCTGTTTGGAAATTGAAGAATTGTTGTATTTTCTCTATAATCAATAATTGTTACTTTGGTTGTTAATAAAGAATTTGCATATCAATTAAATCCCGTAAAAAGTGAGTGAGTGATGGAAACAACTTTTAGGTGTAGTATACATGTTATTAGCTATATGGAGCACGTCTCAAGTGAATAAAGATCAATCTTTTAAGCCTTAATTAGGATATATACTAAAACAAATTAATCTATTGCAGCAATCAACTGTATCTAAACAAGAAAGTAGAGCATAAAAGTTTAGTGAGTTCAAAAGTAAGTTAGTGATGGAAACAGCTTTTAAGGTATTGGGTAACCAAAATCTTCACTAAAGTTAAAGCCCCTAGTTTTTCAGCCTCAAAACAAACTTTATATGCATAAATAAATGAAAATGGTTACGCTATAATCCAAGAAATAGAGGTGAATAGTTTTCACACAAAAATAGTTTGATAACTATGCATATATTGCAACATACATTCTTTTTCAAAACAACAACATCAACAACAACCAAGCATTTTTCCACTAAGTGGAGTCAACTACATAGATCAAATTACGTCATAGTGTTCTATCATAAACCATATTTGAATTTAACTCATTGATCTCTAAATCTTTTTTAATGGTTTCTCTAATAGTTTTCCTAGGTCTCTATCTACCTATTTTAACCTGACTCTCTTCCATTTGATCTACTCTTCTTACGAAAGCATCTACGGGTCTTCTCTCTACATGTCCAAACCATCTAAGCCTATTTTCTACTATAGGCGCTACCCCATTATCTCTCTAATGGTGTCATTTCTAATCTTATCCCGTCTAGTTTTACCACTCATCCAGCGCAACATCCTCATCTCCGCTACACTTACTTGATTATCATGTTGGCTCTTAACTGCCCAACACTTTGTACCATACAACACCGATGGTCTGACTGTTGTCCGATAGAACTTTCCTTTCAACTTAAGTGGTACTTTCTTATCACACAAAACATGTGAGGCTCTTCTCCATTTCAACCACCCAACTTGAATATGATGAGTTACATCGGCTTCTATTTCTCCGTCATTTTGTACTACGGATCCAAGATATTTAAACCATGTAACTTGGGGTTTGGTATGATCTCCAACTTTCACCTCCAAGGTAGACCTACTTCTCCTTTTGTTGAAGTTACATTTTATATACTTTGTCTTGCTTCTACTCAGGCGGAAACCATACGCTTCTAAGGCTTGTCTCCAAGTCTCTAGCCTCCCATTCAATTCCAACCTCGACTCACCAAGCAAGACTACATCATCCGCAAAAAGCATGCATCTCAGTTCTAACTCTTGGATGTGTTCCGTCAGTACATCCAAAACTAAAGTAAAAAGATAAGGACTGACGGTTGACCCTTGGTACAATCCTATGGTTATGAGAAAATCTTCGGTAGCCCCATCCTGCGTCCTCACACTAGTTGAATCTCCCTCGTACATATCCTTGATAGCTCTAATATAGGCAATACTAACCCCTTTCTTCTCCAGGGCTTTCCACAAAATCTCTCTAGGCACTCTATCATACATCTTCTCCAAATCAATGAAAACTAAGTGTAAGTCTTTTTTATCCGTCTGATATCGCTCCATCACAGGTCGAAGTAAGTAGATCGCTTCCATAGTCGACCTCCCAAGCATAAAACCAAATTGATTATCCGTAACTCGAGTCTCTTTTCTTAGTCTTCGTTCAATCACCTTTTCCCATAACTTCATGGTATGACTCATTAGCTTAATTTCCCTATAATTCACGTAATTCTGTATATCCCCTTGTTCTTATAGATTGGAATTAGAGTGTTTCTTCTCCACTCATCTGACATTTTCTTCGTCCTCATAATCTCGTTAAAAAGTTTTGTGAGCCACACAATTTCTCTATCGTCGAGACTTTTCCACACTTCGATAGGTATGTTGTTCGGCCCAACTGTTTTGCCATTACTCATCCTTTTCAACACTTCTCTTACCTCGTGCTCTTGAATCCTTCGATAATAGTTATAGTTTCGGTCCTCCTCTTCGAAAGAGGCTAAGAAGGCGGTGATCGAAGCGAGAACTCAAGCATTTGAAGGATTATACCAATCTTTAGGTACCAAGGAGGGAGAGAAATCTATATATAAGCTTTTTAAGGGACGAGAAAGAAAGACAAGAGACCTAGATCAAGTAAAGTGTATTAAGGACGGAAAGGAAAGAGTTTTGGTTCAGAAAAGAGATATTAAGGATTCTTTTTTCAAAGAAGGTCAATCATATTTTGCCATGATATCATATTGTACCTTTTCTTTTAGGAAATCGTATGGTGCATTATTAATGCATATATATAGTAATTTAATTTTAAAATACTTCAAAAAAAAATGTGTGCACATTTTGCTTATCATCCTCACATAATGGATGCCAAAGGGATTTAGATTCTTTATAGTTGAGACAAACTATACATGCACACAATTACGTGATCTTAAACAATTGACTCAAATTCTGACTTTACAAAACAAATTCAAAATGTGAAGTTAAAATTTGAATACTTCAATCAAGATAAGAGAGTCTTGGAATTCTCACCTTGTGAATATGTGACTGAATGCAATCATTTTTAATTTCAAATACCCAACAAAATTCTTATCAAGTGATTTTTGTATAGAAAACCTTAATTGAGTTAAATAATGTCAAATTGCAATTTGCATCCAACAATTATTATTGTTATTATTTACATAAGACCATCAAATATTTTTTTAGTGGTATCCTTCCCATAAAGCTAAATCTAGAGAGGAATATATATAGGGAAAAATCATCACCCTAAGTTAATTTTTTTTGTTGGTATAATCACCCTAAGTCAATGTACTACATCCCATTTGAATTAGTTATAAAATTTGGTCCAACTACAAATGAAATTTATTTTTGGTGCAGGCCGTCAAGTTTAAGCCAAAGAAAACCAACCAGACCACGTTGGTCTCCACATGGGGTCCTCATACTAAAATGCAATTAATCCCACCAAAAAGAGAGTGACTCTTATATTCTCTCACATGTCATACATTACACACACTTGCAACTAAGTGCAAGTTTATTGCATAATGATTAAACAAATGGTTGTCATTAGGTTGGGTGGTTTGTTTCTACAATATTAAAACATTCTTGATTTGAAGGCGTGGTAGTGATGGTGGGAGAATCCGCAGCATGTCCCTTCATAGCTCATAGAACCCAACAACGATAATGACCTATCCATTATCTTTCATTGTGATCACATTTCACATCATTTCTTAAAACATTTTTTTTTTGTCTAATTGGTCTCCTGAATGATAATGACGTTTATATATATAGTGATAATACAATATTTCCTGTACATATTTGAAATACAATTTAGTTTTTTTATAGGGTTAATAGGTTTTCACCCCCTCCTATTTGGGGGACTTTTGATTTACCCCCTATGGAAAAAAAACTTGGAGATTCTCCTCTATAAAATAAAGACTTTTTGGTTTACCCCTCCACAGCCAACAATCAGCATCTGACTGGATAAATTTGATGATGTGACGTGCTGACATGATATTTTTTAATTTTCATGTGGCATAATTTTAAAAAAAATAAAAAAAACAAATTTTTTTATAAACCCAAAAAATCTTTTTATTTCGAAAAAATCTGAAATTTTTTAATTTCTATTTTTTATTTCGATAATTAAATTTCAAAACTTTTAAATATCTTCTTAATTTAAAAAAAATCTGAACGTTTTTAAAATTTTGGGGTTTTTTTCAAAATTTAAAAAATTAGAAAAAAAATCGGATTTTTTTTTAAATTATGAAGATATTTAAAATTTCTGAAATTTAATTATCAAAATAAAAAAATTGAAAAAGTTCGAAATTAAAAAAAATCTGAATGTTTTTAAAAAATCTGGGGTTTTTTTTTCAAAATATAAAAAATTAGAAAAAAATTCAGATTTTTTTTTTAAATTAAGAAGATATTTAAAAGTTCTGAAATTTAATTATCAAAAAAAAAAATAGAAAAAATTGAAATTAAATTCTGAATGTTTTTAAAAAATCTGGGTTTTTTTTTCCGAAATTTAAAATATTAGAAAATAATTTTGATTTTTTTTAATTTAGGAAGATATTTAAAAGTTCTGAAATTTAATTATCAAAATAGAAATAAATCGAAATTAAAAAATCCGAATGTTTTTAAAAAATCTGGGTTTTTTTTGTCAAAATTTAGAAAATTAGAAACAAAATTCAGATTTTTTTTTAAATTATGAAGATATTTAAAAGTTTTGAATTTAGATATTTCAGAATTAATTCAAAAAACCCAGATTTTAAATATCTTCTTAATTTAAAAAAAAATCTTCTTAATTTAAATTTAGAAAAAAAAAAACCAAAATTTTAAAAACATTCAGATTTTTTTTAAATTAAGAAGATATTTAAAAGTTTTGAAATTTAATTATCAAAATAAAAAAATAGAAAAATATCAAAATTAAAAAATTTCAGATTTTTTCAAAATAAAAAGATTTTTTGGGTTTATAAAAAAAAATCTGTTTTTTAATTTTTTTTTAAATTATGCCACGTGGAAATTAAAAAATATCATGTCATCACGCCACATCATCAAATTTATCCAGTCAGATGCTGACCGTTGGCTGTGGGGGATAAACCAAAGAATCTTTATTTTACAGGGGGGAATCTCCAAGTTTTTTCTTCATAGGAGGTAAACCAAAAGTCCCCCAAATGGCAGGGGGTTCTCCAAGTTTTTTTCTTCATAGGGGGTAAACCAAAAGTCCCCCAAATAGCAGGGGGTAAAAGTTTATTAACCCTTTTTTATATAAATAATTTTATCTTGTATGATGACTATCAATTTGATTTTCATATACCCCATCAATTCAAGAGGCACGTTTCTAAGATTTTGATAACCTATAATGAACCTACAATTTGGTCTATACCTAATAAGTATATAAAAAAATTAAATTTCTAAAGTGTGAAAATAATTTGCTTGAAAATGATAGTTTTTATTACGTTAAAAAATAATCAATAAATCACACGACTTCATAGAAAAAAAACCATTGAATTTTTTATAAAATATTAAAATTCCCATACATAACAACTTCTACGAGCATCTCTAGATACAAAGTTACTAATAATTGTGTCTACATCAATATGCTCTATTATTTTTCTCAACATATTTTGTGACATTGACAATCTCAAGTAGTTTTTCAGTAAGTTTAACTTCGAAGAACTTCTTTTTGCAGATGCAATAGTCATAGATATAATTAACTGAATTCGATAATCAATTGAAACGTTTGAATTACAATCTATGGCTTCGACAAACTCAAAAATTTCAAATGCTGACATCAATGCATTTGACAAAGACATTTGTAACACTTTTAATTCAGAAAAAGAAGACTATTCAAATCAACATCTGATGACAAATCCTTATTTTTTATTTATTTATAAAAGCACTAAATCATTAAAAGAGAGGAGAAGCCTAAACCGAGTACAACAAAATTACAAGCAGGTCATTATAGAATCTGACAAACTAGAACAATCTCTAGAGAGCAAAAGTGCCTAAAAATAAAGGAGAATCATTCCACCATTGAGAAGTAAAGCTAGGTAACCCAAGACCATTCTTTATCAAAGCGCCAGCCACTTGGTTCCCCTCCCTAGGAATATGAGTACAAATAATGTTAATTTTCTTAGCCAATTTCTTACAATTGTTCCAACGGGTGCGGAGAAAACATAGCTTTAAAATTTGTGTAAGATTGTTTTTTTAATAACAATTATCCAATGATTTGAACATTTTTAATGGACCCCTATTTTATTTTATTTTTTTAAACCCCCAATTTTTAATTTATTTTTTTAAGGTCTAAAATGACCGCCCTCTTCTTCCTACCTCAAATACGGTCATGGAATTCACATAACCTTAAGCCCATCTGAAAATTAGGGCCGGATTGGAATCCAAAGAACTTAACTTGACTCCATTGGATTGAATATTGCTTCAAAACTTATCAATCCGACTGAAACATGACTCTCGTTTAAAAAGAATACAAATTAAATATTTATGATTCTTTCATGCTAGCTACATGATCCAATTAACTCACATTTTCTTGCAATCATTCTTTCCGTGATGAATTTGACCCAAATTATTTCCACTTTTTACTATAATGTTTTCGTATATGTGTATATTTGTTTAAATGTTACTTTCCTGGAGCTTGTGGTTGTTCTCTTAAGACTATTGGTCGTATTATCATACACACAAGACATTTGTTTGATACTTTAAGCCTTTTTCAAGCCACTCTAATTTATTATTATATACTATTCTAAAATCCTTTGAGCCTCCATGCAATAATTTCAAGCCACTCTAATTTATTATTATATACTATTCTAAAACCCTTTGAGCTTTCATGCAATAGCCACTCTAATTTATTATTATATACTATTCTAAAACATTTTGAGACTTCATGAAATAGTTTGCGGTGGGAAATTAGTACAACTTGGTTATGAATGAAAAAAATATAGAAATGAAAAAGTGAAAAATGTTGACCGAATCATAAAAAAATTAGTCTAAAAAAAGAGAGCCAATTTTCAAAAAGTTTGGCTCATAAAAAAACAGAGAAAAACAAAGTAGTTCTACTAGTACCAATTGATTTTTTGGCACAAAGATGAAAATTAAGGAGAATGTTCTATTGTTTAGTGAATTCATAGTGAATCTAACTCAAAATTGCTTGGTAGCCTACTTTTCCAAATATATGTCAACTATAATATCATCTGCCTTATAACCTTGAAAAGACCTATAAAGTGTGTGTGATAAATAATTGACTTTGAATATCTGTTCATAATTGCTTCATGTTCATAGCAAGATGCATTAACATGTTAACTGTATGGAAAAATGTCGTGACCATCCCACTGACTTTAGGAAGATACATAGTGGAGTTGAGTATGGTTTTGAGGATAATTATCTTCTCTAAGTCTGTCATGTTTAAGCGAAAGTGGTAAGTTAGTCCGACTTGTAAGTGGAAAAAACAATGATCTGACTTCTTGATATTTTGTTACTTGGGGATAAGCAATTATTTAAGTTTGAGGTTGTGATGACAAAGGGTCATATGATGGTTTAGGCCATGTCTTGAGTTATTTAATAAGCATTTGAAAACAATTTCGATGTAATTTAGAGGAGTTGGTCATGGTTTGAGGAACATTTTGTATTGTTTTCATTCAAGTTGTTGTAATTCAATTTCTTCCCTAATCATGCAACTCCATAGGTGTTTTTGAGTCTTTTTATTGATAAATTATGACATTCGACAAAACAAGACACTGCATGGGTGATTATGGAAATTGAAGAATATGAAGATCAATGCATCTTGGAAAGTTTTTGAAGACAATACAAGTTGAAGAAATTTCATCACAAGTATGAAGGCGTTTCAAGACAAAAAAACACTCAAAGAAGGACGAAAAACTATGAAATTTACCCTTAGAGATTGTCCAAAGCACCCTAGGCGCAGGGCACTGTTGGAACAAGGGTGTTTCACAAGTCACCTATTGAGTTTTGACAATAACAAGGTATTAAAAATAATCAATTGGATATGCTAAACAATTTGTTCAAGTGTGCAGGATCCATAATCAAAGTACTATTCTTAGAGATTCTGATTGAACAAGTTCAAGAGCAAAGGAATTTATTTGAAGCTTAAAGCATCTGGAAGAATGAGTCTGAAGAACTGCGTCTGAAGAATGAGTCTGAAGAAACGAGTCTGAAGAAGAGATCCTGAAGACACGTCATCAGAAGCAAGAACGTCAGAAGCATATCTCGCCAGAAGCTACTTCACCAGAGTTGACAAAGGACAGTGTACGAAGTGTACGGCCACGAACTCTGCAACCACCTTCTCTGCAATGTTTGTCTCTACAACAAGACAAAGATA
>Ga0228711_1003947_pt1 | contig 23007 bp, 8 predicted proteins | sample MedpolnodulmetaG_2_FD_177996 | JGI IMG/M metagenome (GOLD analysis project Ga0228711, IMG submission 177996) | Root nodule microbial communities from Medicago polymorpha collected in Santa Monica, California, United States - brown nodules | ecosystem: Host-associated > Plants > Roots > Nodule...
ATAATGCAAATAGTCTAGTAAAAATCATCATAGGGATCTTGTTCTAATCATGATTTTAAAAATTAAAACCAGATTAATAATTGAACCTGTGAGGAGGAGCCTTGGCGAAACAGTAAAGTGGTTGCGCCACGTGACTGAAAAGTCACGGGTTCAAGTCCTGGAAACAGCCTCTTGTGTAAAAGGACAGGGTAAGGCTGCGTACAATACACCAAAATGGTGGGACCCCATCCCGGACCCCTATGTATGCGAGAGCTGTAGTGCACCGGGCTGCTCTTTAATAACTGAACCTGTAAATTGACTCATTCAAAATTTAGTGTTCCAATCATGACTGGATTGCGGTTGCATTTTAATGTTTAATATATGAATTCATTTATTAGCCGACCCCTCTTAGTGGAATAAGATTTGGTTGTTGTTGTAAATGAGTTCATTTATTACGTTGTTTTGAATTTTAATACTTTTTACTATATACAATTTTTTTTCCTCTCAAAGCCATTTTCATTTTCTTTGAGACTTTGGTATCAACCTCCCTAAGTCAATGATGGCCTCTTCGAAAATTCTCCTCCACCACCACCTTTGTTTCAAGCCTCTTCGCTGCATATGTGTTCTCCAATCCCTGAAAATGCTTCAACCACGATTTCTTATGTTGGTATTAGTAATATTTTCTCATCAAGTTACATAAAAGTTCAATGAACATTACTTCCTCTTACGGGCCATAATTCTTGTCAGAACAAGATTAAGATTATAATTGCATTGATCCGACATTAATTGCTTGGAACAACAATATCAAATGACGCTGTTTTTGTTTAAATCCACAATTTCCCATGCAATTTTCTCCCGTGTTCTTGGTTGTGTTCACGCGTATGAAATTTTAGAGAAAATTCATGCATATTTGTTGAAGTTATGGATTATAGATAAAAAGAGGAGAGAAGTAACAAGAGCTTGAATATTATTCATTATAGCTCCATCCTAATGTGATACAAAAGACTAAACACTAATCCCTATTTATATATATACATAGACTCAATCCTAAATAAATAGGTGTAGAAAATATTTATGATATATTTCAAAGTTGTAAATAGGATAAAGCACTAATTCCTTTAAATAGATTATTCTAAATCTAATGGGTTGATTAATGGACCGAATACAATCCTTACAAATAGGGATTAGTGTTTACAACACTCCTCCTCAAGCACTCCCAATTTACAAGTAAATTGGTAGGCCCTTTGTCAACATGTTTGCCTAAAAGAATGTAAGTTGTAGTTATCAAAACCACTGTCAAACTTTTCCTTAATGAAGTGATAGTCTATTCCTATACGATGTCCAATGATGTTGGATAGGATTATAAGCAATGTTGAGAGTTGATTTATCATCGCAAAATAACTTATAAGGTCCTTTGTGATTATCCCAGTCAATTACGAAAAATATTCTAAAACAAAATGATAAAATCATATCCTAGTGACTCCACATTGAGAAAAATCAACCTATAAGAGTGGCTCATTTAAAGACAAGTCAACAACTTCAAGAAATCCACTATCATCCAATGATCCAACCTCATCTCTAGCGATATCCCACATTTTAGTTTCCTTTTGATGATATTGGAGTGCTTCTTGATAGAAGTCGAAGGTTACTATGCACATATACTAAACCTTCCTCTCTATGTGGTGCCATCTTGTTTCTCTTCCAATAATGAATAATTGAATATGTGCTCCAATTTCTTTCACAACATGATGATGAACAAGGCTATTCAAGTAGCTTAAGTGTAACCATTTGAAGTAATGGAACACGACCACCATGCTTTTGGATCTATCTTTTCTCTATCAACAAGAGAAGAAAGATTGCTTAAACCTTCTCTTCCATCTTAGAAGTTTGTAAACTCGACGTTCAATTGCCTCTTTTCGTCTACGTCAGGAAACAATCTTCTGAAATAGTTTTCTCTTTCCTCAGTCTTGATGTGGAGGGACTTTATTAGTATCTTTACTTAGCCATTATGTACTATAAAACCTAAAATAAAAAATATATCTATAAATTTATGTAATCCAAAAAATGTAAGTTAAAAGGTATCAATTTAAAACTTAATAACCTTGGATTTAAAGAATGAGCTAGAAAATGGAGAGGTGTGCTACTCTTAGTTCAACGGTCAATAAATATAGCATGCACTACCTGATGAATTGTTGACTCTTCAATATTTGATATTCTTTCATGCATGTATGGCCTTCTTGACATCTTCAATCATTGAACCCCACATTCCATAGACTAGATGAAGACATGAAGCTTCTGTGTCGTTTCTTCTAAGAACATCATATGTAGGATCAGTGAACGAAAGTATATAATCATCATTTGTCCATCAATTATTGCCCAACAAAGTATCCTTTACAAACTATGCATTTTCAACATCATCATACTTGTAAGAAGACCATTGATCACTAATAACCATTTGTTGTAGTCCAATCTTCAAAAGCTTAAATCTCTTGAGCATTACAATAGTGGAGGTAAATCTTGTTGAAGCAACCGAAAGCAACTTTAATGGACTGAATGAACTGAAAATTGTGAGTCTCATAGTGACCCATGACAAAGTTCTTGATAAACATTGCATTATCTGCAATTTGGGTGATCCAAGAACACACTTTGTAAACAAAACTATTTTTATTTAGTATCCTTGGTTGGACATTAAATCTTTCTTTCAAGAACATATTGTTTATAAAGAGTGTTCTTAGATCACCAAAATTGCGGATGATGCAATGTTTATCAAGAGCTTTGTCACGGGTCACTCAATGATTGTCATTTTCCAGTTCATTCAGTCCATTAATGTTGCTTTAACTAATTTGCCTCCACTATTGTAATGCTCAAGCTTTTGAAGACCGGACTCCAACAACCTGTGATCAATGATCTTACAAGGATGATGATGTTCAAAAGGCACAAATTGTGAAGGATACCTTATTGGACGATAATTGGTGGAAAAAGGTTGATTATACACTTTCGTTCACCGGTCCTAGTTATGTTCTTAGAAGAACCAACACGGAAGCTTCATGTCTTCATCTAGTCTATGGAATGTGGGATTCAATGATTGAAGATGTCAGGAAGACCACATATAAGCATAAAAGAATATCAAATATTGAAGAGTCAACATTTCATCAGGTGGTGCATGCTATATTTATAGACCACTGGACTAAAGAGTAGCACACCTCTCCATTGCCTACCTCATTCTTTAGATCCAAGGTTATTAAGTTTTAAATTGATACTTTTTAACTTACATCTTCTTTTGGATTACATAAATTTATAGATATATTTTTTTATTGTAGGTTTATAGTACATAATTGCTAAATGAAGATACTAATAGTGTCCCTCGACATTGAGCTCATTTAGCATAGAGAAAAATGTTTTAGAAGTTTGTCTCCTGATGTAAATGAAAGGAGGAAAGTGAACATAGAGTTTGCAAAGTTCTTAGATGGAAAAATAAGGTTTTGACAATCTTGGTTCTCTTGTTGATAGAGGAAAGATGGATCCAAAAGCATTGTGGTTGGTTCATGGTGCTCGAGCTCCATTACTTCAAAAGGTTACACTTAAGCTACTTGCATAGCCTTGTTCATCTTCATGTTGTGAATGAAATTAGAGCAATTATCCATTCTTTGAAGAGAAACAAGATGGCACCACATAGAGCAGAAGCTTTAGTATATGAGCATAGTAACCTTTGACCTCTATCAAGGAGCACTCCTCAATATCATCAAGAGGAAACTAAAATATGGAATGTCGTTGGAGATGAGTTTGTATGATAGTGAATTTCTTGAAGTTGCTGACTTGTTTTTAGATTTTATCATTTTGTTTTAAAATATTTTTCGTAATTGAAAGTACTCAATTTGTTTTGGTTGGTTAATGTCTTTTTTGCTTGATTGAAAGTACCGAGTTTAAACAAACATAAATTTTGCTTCTCATTTTAGACTCTAAATTGTGCTCATAAAATGCTTCATTTTATTAATATATATAGCGGTGTTCGTGTTTTATGTTTTTTACTTTAGCGGTATCCCGTGTCCGTCCTTCATAGATTCTTACCATATTTAATTTTACTGGATCCTCATTTGGAAGGTTGGTCCAAAAGAATACCAATGCTTTCAAGCTTCTTTGAAACTTTATTGAAGGCCCAAGGTTCTTCGTCTCAAACTGTACTCATAGTTTTTCCTTGAGCAGTTGTCTCTTAATCAAATCATCTAATGATTATCAACGTAAACAAGAAGTTTAGTAAATTTCCTCCTTGTGAATGTTTGAAGAAAATAGTGTAATTTCTTTGGATTTGCTTATATCCCCTCTGCACACCATTGCTTTTGTGAATCTTCCGAACTATGCTTCCGGGGACTGCTTTAGTCCATGTAAGGATTTCCTTGGTATACCTTGTTTGTTCGACTAGTGAAACTAAATCTTGAGAAAAACTCCATATACACCCCCTCTAAGTCTCTGTGCAATAACACATTTTTGGCATCAGACTGTTGTAGTTTCCACCAAAGTGGGCAGCAAGAAATAGTAAGATCCAAACGATGTTAATCTTTACCAATGTCTCCTCATAATTGATGCAATATGTGTGAGTGTATCCTTTTGTCACTAGTCTACCCAGATTGTAGTTTTTCCTTTCATGTGGTTTGGAGTTCTCAAGATATTCAGTTGACAAATTCTTTATTTTTTTTGAAAAGGCTCAGTTAACTAATTCTTTTGCAAGTCCTCACCAAATCTTCCTTGGTAATGGGAAATGTTTGAAAGCCTCTTAGCCTCTACGGTTAGGCTTATCCATTTTCAAATCTCCTATTAATCCAAATGTTTCTCTATGTCTTCATGATTTACTTCATGTTCTCCATAGCAAGCCATTTTGCCAAAGATGATTCTATATCTTTGAATTCCTTCCTATTATTGTGTGTGCAAATCTTAAGATTCTCGCGAAGTCGTCATTTGTGGCACAATCGTCAATGATGACTTATATGAGTTGCCTAATCCGCTTTGTCAGAAGTCTTGTTAAGCTGTTGTTTCCTTTCAAACTTGGATTTCATATCTTTCATTTGTAAATTCAGTTTCCACTTTTAATGTATCTGTTTGGTTTTGAAATTGGCTTAACCCACTCTTAGAAAACTGACTTGTAAGGTGAGAATTGTCACTACTTTATATATTGAAATTTAATTATTAGTGTCGAATTGAAAATGGGGAGTGACCAAGTGATAAGACAATGGATTTTGGTCTCGTTATGAATTGGTTCTATAAGTGATATTGGGCTCAATGGCCGATACTAAGAGCGGTCGAAAATTTAAAACATTTGTATCCATTTTTCATAATAGTATGCATGGATCCGAGCTAATTCTTTGAAAAAAAACCGACTTGTAAGGTGAGATGTGTCGCTTTCAATGTGGTGCGTAAAATACAATGTACTGCAGTAATGACAAAATTTTGAAAGATAATGTTTCACCTCTTTTGTAGACTTTATGTAATATTAATGTTGAGATAAAACCCAAGCCAAAACCGCTACTGGCGCTATATACATTTTTGAGTATGCAGTTGTTCTTTGAATACCAATTCGACCATATAAACTTTGTTAAGACTGTGGGTTTAAATTTTAATTAACATGTTATGCTTCTGAATCAGGTTTATGTGGAAGCTTATACTTGTCCTTGCATTAGAAGCCACCCCTCTGATCCAGTTTTTGTTGCGCAGTCAAACGGGAATTATGTTGCAATCTTTAGTACCACCCCACCATACAGACTCAACAAATATAAGAGATATGAGAACCATGGGGTTTCTGGGTTCCCGATTAAGTGCAATTTCAGCTTAAATGGGAAGAAGCTTGCATCTGGCTCTTCAGATGGATCTATTTACCTTTATGATTATCAGTCATCCAAAGTTTTGAAGAAAATAAAGGCCTTTAACCAAGCATGCATGGACATTGCCTTCCACCCAGTTTTGCCTAATGTTATTGCTTCATGCTCATGGGATGGAAATATTTTGGTATTTGAGTAGTTTCTTATTATCCTCATCATCCTGATTTAGCTTTTTTGATTACTTTTTTCTATCTTTCTCAGTCACATGAGCAGTTGTAAATCACTTTTTATATTCAAATAATATCACCCAAAATACTGCTTGCATTTCAATGTTTTTCTATAGAAAACAATGAACAAAAAAATAGGACAATATGGTAGAAGTTAAACAATACAAGGCATCCTGAGGGTCATTCTGGTAGGTATTGAATGAGAATTGTATATATCTAAGTTGACAAAAATCTGTCCTCATGTTTTAGCGCTTGATGCATTATTTTAAGCATTTATGATGTATCTAGTGTAATATGTTAATAGATTTGTGTTGTCCATTTCCAAGATACTGTTGTTGGCGTGAAGTAATTGATTTGGTTGACATTTTTTACAATTTTAGTTGTTTGGAGGACTATGTGAGAAGCTGGTTTTAATTAAATTAGAATTGATGTGAACTTATCAACAGCCAAACAAAAATGTTTTTGCCTGAAGCATATTCATGACAAATTCGAAGTTTTTAAAAAGTCAAAATTCAGTGCAAATTAGTGCTAAAAATCAAATGTAGGATTAGGGTGGTTGAAGTCTACAGTAGAACGTGCTACAATAACAAACACAAGTTGAGCCATACTTTTTTACAATCACTTGTAGGTATGTCGACACATTGAAAGAACCATAATCAATAAAAAATTGAATACAGACAAATTGAATCAACCTCAAGAGAAGGACGAAACATAAATCTAGAAATCTCATTAACCCTCTCTGTAGTATTTATTCTATGGATAATCCAATTTATTGAAGACATCTAATCAACATCACAAATGTATACTCTTTTTTAAAATATTTGGTTCTACCAGAGAAGACAAAATTGATTTGGGTATTATAAAATTGATTTTGACGATATTCTATGATAGAATTAATTTAGTTAAGATATTTGGTGTTGCTCCTCTTAAGATGTCATGTTTGATTTTTTTTTTATGCCAATTACAATTGGTTAGTTTAGCTTCTTCATGTAAAAGAATTAGTTTTACCTTTAATATTGATTCTTGATCGTACCTGATCATAAATGGACTATCGGTGCGGTTGTGGATGGTGGTTGTAAGCCTTTGCTTGTTGACTAGAACGGTAGGGGGTGTGTACTAGCAGACACTCTGACGTTCAAGTCAATATTGAGTCAGAAAAGGGGGTTGAGAGAGTTAAGAGATTCTAACCTTGAGGACTGTTGAGAGTCACCTTTATACACTGTGGGTGTTGCAGAAGGCGTTGTTTGGCACACGTAAGACTCAGTTACAGATTCGTGGGAACCATAACCGTCAAGTGAGGTTGACGAGAACGTAGGGGAGACATTACTCTTCGGTTTTAATGAGTCTTTGTTCGCTCCAAGCACCACCTTTGCAGGGAGGACGTGTGTTGCGAGTAAGTTGTCTAAATGTTGGATTTTAGCGTGTTTGATATTCGACCTAAGTAAATTGGCCTTTTAGCATTTGCTCGGTCCAGAACAATTCTAAGTAACTAAAATTTAGAGAATTCTGCTCTTCTCCCAACACATCTTGCTCCCACCCAACCAAACTGATCAAAATACCCCTCCGTTAGTTAACTAATGCATATGTAAAATTCTGCGTTAGTTAACTAACGCTGCGTGACTTAAGTCACGCAAGTGTAAAACACTGCGTGAGTTAACTTACGCAGAAATTTACACATGCCTGAGTTAACTCACGCCCAGTATGTGCAGCAAGCCAGAACTGGCAGAAACGTGTATTTTCCCTAATTTTTTGATTTCTTCATTCATTCATAATTTCATTCAGTCAATTGCATACATTTTTCATCATTCATTCAAGCATTCATTCAATCAAGCATTAACTCATAATTAAATTACGAAAAATAAAGGAATAAAATAACTGATAATGTCATAAAAATGCCAAAAAGCGCAAATGTATTACGATTACATCCGATCCGACAATGTCATAAAAAACTAGAAAAGTGATAAAAAAAAAAACCTATAAAATATCATAAAACCCTACTCCCATGGACTCCTACTCCTCCTCCGCGAAGTCGGCATCTGCTCCAGAATGCTCCACTCAGACTAGATGCCCTACATCATGCGAAGAACCTCTGGATTACCAAACACAACATGATGCCCCATTGCACTGTTCACTTTGGCTCTGATGTTGTTGATGATCTGGTATGGTTCGGGAGGATGTTTGGTCCACTGCTGCTCAACAATAACCTCCTCGTAGGGAGGGACAGGACGAGGATGGGCATCAACTGTGTAGTCAGGAATGGTCGCAGGGGGGTTCGCAATAGGATGTGATACTCTAATGAACCATCTCATGTACCCCCTAGAATGAGCCCATGACTCGCCATCCAGAATCAAATCACCCCTATGTTGCTGGCTAAGGACATACAGAGAAAACTCCATGAAGGTCATAGCCACGTCCCTTGCCGCAAGACGCCCAATGTATGTAGGAGGTCTGGGAATAGTCTGGACATACCCGTACTGCCTAAGAACCTGCTCTGGCAAGTGACGGACCCTGCTGTCTTTGTCGGCCATGACATATCTCCTGAAAGGGTGTAATGTGTCGTCGTTTCTTGTATGGCCTCCAGATGACATGAGAATGATCCAACGAATCAATGACATCTTTGTAGAGTCCAGGATCAGTAAAGCTCCTGGGAGGTTTCCATTGACTCACAAGTGAGGCAATAACAGGGTCATAATCTTCATTGTCAAACCTCTACTGTATATACACGTAAGCCTCAAATTCATTGTGAACTCAGTTTTATCTAATTATAACTACTTTGAAATCGATTATTTTTAATTGAAATCAATTTTACAAAATAAGTAATTTAATTTAATTTTACAATCTCACTGTTGTGGATCTAGTATCTAGACAAGAACCAAAGTAAACTATATTCATTTTCCGATTTCATGGTTTGAACTCACATTGCAAAGTTGAAATGTAAATTATTCGATTAAGATCCCATAATTGTGAATGTGTGACAGCAAGAACATGTAGTTTTCAAAATATTGAGAGCTTTCACATTAGATGTGATATTCGTATAGTCCAAAAGAATTTTATAACTAAGTGGTGAGCATCCCTTATTTACAAGTTAATTTTGTAGATTTAAGTTAGACTAGCTTACATTTTAATATGGTATTTAAATCTATCTAATCATTTATTAATTGGACTATTCATTATTGTGTCACACCTTTACTAAAAAAAATTATTGTGTCATACTTCAGTCATCATATAAGCTAATTTTGTAGCTTATAATTAATCACCAACTAAATTGTGAGACAAACAAAATGGAATCCATGTCTGTTTGATATAATAAAACAAACAGTCTCATGAGGTATTTAAAAAACAGAATTATCTTGTTTGTGCAAAGAAGAATCTCAGCCTCTAACAAAATAGACATAGAAATAATTGCTGGCTAAAAGTTATTAAATTCAGATTAAAAGAGATAACGACAAACCAAGATTAAAAAGACATATGACCAAATGAAATCATGTGATTAAAAATTTATACACAAGAAGGATGAAATCAACTCTGCATATTTAAGAAACATTATGAATATGAATATGCTGGTCCCAAAAGCTACCATTTCTGATGGAACAGGGAACTGACACATGGCTTGTGTTTGATGTCATTGCTTATTTTACTTTTATTTTATTTTTCATTTCATTCATATTACAAATATAAGTATTGGGTCATGTTAGGCAGTACCTTGCAATAAAATAGAGACATTGCTTACAACAGATAAAAATTTTATACTTCTATCACTTTCATCCTACTATTTCACATGTCATCATTAATCACAATAAGTGTAATATACCATAGTGAAAGAAAATATAAGCATTGTCCCAAAATTTGGCGTGCAAATTTTATTAATTTCATGTAAAATTATGTTAGCCGTTCTTTATATTTAACCCTTTCTTCTGATTGGTCTTTAAGTTTTTTTATATTCTCGGATTAGTCGTTTACGTTACATTCTATTACAGTTAACTTTTGTGTTAGACTCATTTTACAGTGTTGTTCTTTCTAAGGAGGAGTACACTCTCAAGTCTCAAATCAATACCACCTGATCAATCCAAATGTGTGCGACAAATATAACATGTCTATCTGAGTTGTCTCAATAATAAAATGTCACGCATGCGTTTCTCTTTAACGAAACTTGTTACAAAGGTTGACAATACAAACATAATATCACATAAATGATCATTTTGAAAAGAAAAAAAATTCTAAGGACCAATACAAATACATCAAACTTAAAGTACACTAATTTTGCCTTAATTATATAAACAAGTTATAAATATATTATCTAATGCATGTTACTCGTGATGAGAAGTTTAAAGCCAACCCCCTTTTGAAAACGTTGCATATTAGCTGCCAAGTGGTCCAGAAACATTGGAGACAAAGAGGAGTAATACGAGGCATATGAATGGTGGGGATAATGGTGGTTATGGCTTATCCCTATTAACATATAAAACATAACTTTGTACTTTTCATAATTCTATTGTGACCATCAACATCAATTTGATAGAAAATTAACAATCAAACACTTAGTTTATTATATTTTTTGTTAGATTTATGTAGCTATCATTTCAAATATTTATGCAATATAATTTTGTAGCTTTGTCTAGTTGATATCAGCAGTGCTAGATGTTAGGAAAACATTAGGCACAAAATCTTCCCTATGTTTAAATCTTTGAACAGGATAATAAAGAATATGGTTGCTACTAATACTTTTTAGCCAATGCTGATAATAACAAAGAAAATGTGTATTGTGCTGATGAAACATGATGGCTCAGTGACATGTATGTATAAAAATACTAATTAATAAAAATGGTTTGGTTGTCAAAGAAGAAATGAAAATGAATAAAATTTAGTATTTAAGTTACTATGTGGAACCAATGCAATGTAGTGATTAAACATGGCACGGTAGCACGTTAATTAATAATACAATTGCAAGTGCCAATTAGCTTAAGTGCCTAAACATAAAAAATAAGATGTTACACTTTCTTGGGAGACCATGGAGCGTCGGGAGTAATAAGGATTAATAATCCACAATCTTAAGAGAGAGACGTCTCATCTTCATTAGAAACTTTAATGCATAAGGAATGAGGATCAACTCTCTTATGTATCGAATATTTTTGTTCATTCATAGCCAATATGGGACTAACCACTTACATTTGAATCCACCAATATCATCCTCAAATGAGTTTTCCACATCCTATACCACGATTCTGCACCCCCCACGAAGTTGAACCAGGTTTTGATACCACTTGTTGCAAGACTAGGGGCAGTCGCAAAGCCAGGACCCTAGTCTAGGGGGTTCAAACCTTTTGAGTTCTTGAGCTTCTTGGGCTAGGGGTGCGATAAAAAAAACAATTCAAAATGCAAAATACAAAGTATATTTGCATTTTTTTTTAAGTTAAGGACCCGCCTTGAGACGGTTAGCACCGCCCCTCATCGGAGGAGCGCCAGAACAATAACAATTCAATACTCCACAACCACAAGAACAGGAAACACCACATCTCTACTCAAAACTTGAAGACATTAGGAATATGAAACATCTCTCTTATATGTTGAATATTTTTGCTCATTCATAGTCGATGTGCGACTAAATACTCACACTTGAATTCAACAATCTCCCCCTCAAATAAGAGAAATGATACTTCTTCACATAAAACCTTAAGGTATTAAAAATATAAGTCATATCTCTTACCCCTAAAAAAAGTCACATCTCTTATATATCTAACGATTTTTCTCGTTCATAATCGGTACAAGACTATCTACTCATAATTTGAACAACACACTTACCCGTATCTCCTTCATACTTTAGAATATCCTCATGCAAGTAAGCAACACCTTATTTATTGGTCAAAATAATGAACGATGATAAGTACTTAATTAATTCAAAAATCAGTTTATGTCATCTATTATATCATCAATCACTAAATTAATGCCTGCATCATTTCTTTATAAGATAAATGTTCCATGCATCATTTCTTTAAGAGAGAAATGTTTCATGTGTTAGACATATTTTAGTCTGCTTGATTCCACAAAAACAGTAGCACCCTGGGAGGCTGGTTGAGGATTAAGGGTGCCCTTCCCTGATCAAGCCTTCAATAAAAATTAATTATATTTTATAATATATAATTTGTAGATTGGAAACAAAGTTAATGCAATTGTTGAGTTGGGATTAATAAAAAAAAAAAAAGTGTCCCCTTTAAAAAAAAAATTTGTTGAGTTGGGAAATTATGGGCCCTAGAATGGGCCAGCTAAGCCTGTTGAGTGGGCCCGACAAAGGAAACAAGAGAAACACTCACGTGTGATGATGTGGGTGGGGGCTATAAAAACAAGTGAGAAATAAAAAAGAAGAAAAAACATTGTGGTCAATGGTTGCCACACGTGTACATGTCGAGTGTGTCAATGGTAAGCACGTGTGAGAACGACACCTGAAAATGTGGCTCCACAACCACCCTACCACCGTCGTCTACGCTGCACCGTTTGTAAGCAATTGCACGTGAACTTTGTTGTGTTGCACTGTTACTTACTTAACACATCACTGCTTTTGCTACTACTAGTTTCCCCAATTAATGTATCCACCATAGTTTATTTGTTTTATTTTGGACACCTAAACAGTTGGTTAATATCTTATAAGAAAATATCATTGACTGTATATTTAATTTGGTCTGTGACATTGTTGGAATGTATACCCTAATTCTAGATATTATTAATATTTGTTTTTCATGAATGAAATTTAGGGATTGAATCTCACTAGCTATGAAGCCGGATACTCCAAGATAGTGACATAACTGTATCGGATACGTATTGGATACCGATACTTTAAGGGTATTCGCGGATACGTATTGGATATCGATACTTTAAGGGTACTCGCGGATACGTACTCATGAAATATCAAAATTAATTATTTTGATTTTTAAAAAATATATTATCGAATACTTATATGATACTCTACAGATACATAAAAATATTTATAAGATACTTCGCATATATACATCCTAGAAAAAGATGAAGGGTAAAAAAGTAAGACAATGTTGTAAAAATTCAGAAGAGATGTATAGATTCAATTTTAGATGTGCATTAGTATAATTGTTTTGCGGTGAACCACTTAAAATTATACTTCTTGTTGATGAAGGTAACGAAAGAGATGTAATTCAGTTAATCAACATTAGATAAAATTTGTGTTGAGTTCTTTTAATTATTCTTCTCTCGATATTAAAACATATGAAAATATAACATGGTTTATAAGAAGAGAAATGATATTTGTACAACCATTTTTTGTCAACTTTTGGAACAACCCTCTCTCTCATACTCACATGTGCTTTTATTCTCTCTCTTCTTCTTTCTCTCTCTATTGTTTTTATCCAATAAGAAGAGAGGAAAAATGGTTGTCACAAAAGTTGTCTAGGATTGGTTGTACAAATATCATTCCTCTTATATGAAATACTTTACATTTTTTTTATTTTCATCGCATGTATTATTTTTTTTAAATTGTGTCTTTTATAATAAGATGATAATGAAGAGTAATCAATGTTTATTTTCTTCACGTATTTTACATACAAATAAGTTTTAGTATAAAGATTTTGTTAACATATCTTGGCTGTATCGTATCCTAAATTAAAAAAAAAATTCGTGTATCCACGTACCCATATCGTATCGTATCGTACCTGCACCCGCATCAGTATTCGAGTTTCATAGCTCACTAGTCACTACAAAGCAGAGAAGAGATTATGACTCAAATTACACTTATAAAAGATTTACATTTATTATTCTAAGGACCGTAAAATGGTTTGAACCCGAAACCTCCAAGTTTAAGACAATGATATTAACATTCTAATATTGCTAAATTTAAAAAATATTAATCATTTTACGATTATTTGGTGACAACGTTATATTTCTTCTTATTGATTAAAAGTAATAAAGAGACAAAAAAGAGGAGAGAGTAAGTACATAATATAAGTATGAGAGAGAGTTGTATAATAGTCATCTTAAAATAGTTATACAAATATCATTTTTTTATTGATATTTGCATAAACTATACTGACATCAAAGGCATCTCTAATGATGTATGGTTTTATATTAAAAACACACATAAATCATGGACAAATTCTATAACCAAGACCCAAAATGATATACATATTTTTTTTCAGAGGCCAAAATGATAAAATTGATGTATTCATTTATGTAATGTACATGTAATATAATTATTTAATCGCAAAAAGCTATTCAACCCACCCCCACCCCACCTGCAGCTCTTTTTTTTGAAGAAATCAAAATGGAATATATATTAACAACGGGGGTGGCCAATCCTCAGTACAAGATGTACTAGAGGTGCCAACCTGACAAACCAAGTATCAAAGAGTATAAATACAAAAAAGGTCAATCGATACCCAGACAGTAAAAAGGGTTCGACCACCAGGTTTGAGTACCCTACACAAAAGTGATATTATTACTTTTTTCTTCATTTTATTTTTTCACTCACTTTTACTCTATTTGCTTTTACTCTTATATGAAAAATACATAACAAATATTTGCCATTGATGATTATAATTTATTATAAAATCAAAGCCAAGACAAATATTTGTCACTAATTAATAAGTTAAATTTATTAATTTTTATACTTTCCAAATAAAAATTATAATAATTATAATATACTAATTATAAATTATTATAAAAGTATACTTGTGATAATACTGAACTTAACTATCAAGTAAAAACTAGTGAACTCGTGGAAATTCACGAGTATTTTGCTAGTAACTATTCTCAAACTTTGATCAATAATTTGAATGCTAACAAGTTAAAGGATTAAAATACATATAACTAAAAATATGTAGTAAATATAAAATATGCACCTATGACCATCATTTTTTTGAATTGGGTCATGTGTGTTACAATAAAAGTTGAAAGACATATACATTCTTACTTTTGCATAAAATATCAATTATTACTATTATTTTTTTGGTTGTGCTTATTCTATTCTGAAGATTAAAAAACAGAACGTTTAATATTAATATTAGGATTAAACAATGCAAATTTTATAAATTCTGTATTATTTTCCAAGTCATCTAAATGATTTTCAGCCATTGTCACCCATGCCTCAATCCCCTCATATGTTTCCATCAACACAACTGTGTTTGGAATAGCTTCTTTTGTGCCACCTCTTTGTGCTATCCATAAAGGCTTCCCCCAACCAAAATCAATCTTTTTGAATCCCATATTTCCCCAACTTGTGAACACAAATGAAATTGGATTTTTATCCATTCCTTCAAGCATTAGTTCAGCACACTCATCACTCCATAAAAAACTAGGATCATTTTTCACTTTTAGAAGCAATTCCTCGTTAACATTTCCAATTTCTTCTTCCAAAATTTTAACCATATCACTAATATTAGTGTTTTTGTTGACATTATCACAAACAACGAGTGCTGGCCATATCAAATTTCCTATTGAATTTTGTAACACATTCCCTCCAAACCTTCTCCTCATGTCTACAACATGTAAAATCACCATTTGCTTCTTGTTTTCGCCACAAAATTCCTTCATGCATGCAACAATCATGTGTTTACATATAAATGAAGACACTACCTTGTAAGATGTAGGTTTTGTAATTCCATCATTTTTTGAAATTTCCTTCATTTCATTTATTGATTTGTTATCAAACAAGAATCTTCTTGTAGAGCATTTGGTTTCTATCTCTACTCCTTCGTTAATATTCAACACACCGGATCTAACACCAATGGTGTTTCTTGGAGGGAATATTGAAGAAGCAATTGAGAAATTTGGCTCACAAGTTTTATCCCTTGACCCACTACAAATAGAAGACCATGTCTTTAAGAATATACTACAAGAATATGCATCTAGTATTGTGTGGAGATTGCACAAGCCAATAGCTATCCCACCACACTTAAAAAGGTTTGCTTGGACTAATATCGGGGGCAATACTTTATTGTAAGGTTGTGTTTTGTTTGGCTCACAAGGAAGCAATTTTTCTATTGATTCCAATTTAGGTGGACTTAGGAACTCTTTCATTTCCATGTTTATTGAAGCTTCCATGTAAGTCGCGCCTTCGTCGTTGCAATCGATGGAGAAGATATCACTTCTTCTACCACCAAGAGGGTAGAAAATTGTTAGTGCCATAGCTAGTGAGTTCTTTAGCTTTGTTGAGACATCTGAGAATACTTCCATATCATTGGTTTTGTGATAAAATATGATTAGTGGAAAATATGTGTTTATTTGAAACACATCAAACAAACATAGTTTGTAGGTTTTGTGTTCGCTGGATGTAGGAGATGATGGTTTGATGGTTTCTATTGATGTAATGTTGATTTCCATTGTTTTTTTTGAAGGAATGTTGATTTCCATTGTTAGAAGGTAGAGCATATTACAAGAATTATGATCATCTTATGTGTTTATATATTATTTATTTGGTGAATACTAAGAATGTTAAATTAAAAACCTCAACTTATTAATTACCATTAATTTATTTAAACTTGATGTTATTTATTTTTTGAAGTTGATATTTGATGTTATATATAATTAACTCCAATTAATCAAAATCAAACTACCCATTTCAATGTAACATATTTTCGGTTTTACATTCAATTTTTGTTTCTCATTCTCACGCAATTTCCCTATCACAAATTTACCATAAAATATTTATGTATCAATGTGAAATATTGGTCCTGTGTTAATTTTTACAAGTTTTGTTTATCAATATGAAATATTTGTCTCTTGTTTTTTTTCTTATGTATCAATGTCAAATATTGGTCTCATGTTAATTATTACAAATATGTGTCTCATGATTTATTTGTCTTGCTTCCAATTTACTTTTATTAGTCACAATTTATAATGTATTTTTTCCATGAAATTTATCAAAATATCAAATTAAAATATTATAATTATATATATTTTTATACAAAGAAAAGAGTTTAGTTGACAATGTTAATCAATTGAGTCATGCTTTGGCGGGTGTTTACACGTCGAGCAATGATATTTGAACAACCATTTGGTACAACCTATTTGACAATCTTTCTTTTCTCTCTTTTCAATGGTCAAAAACGAATGGAAAAAGAAAAAGGAAGAGAGAGAGTAAGAATATAATTTGAATATAAAAAAGAAAGTTGTCTAAAAGTTGTCACAAAGTGGTTGTAAAAATATCATTTCTCTTACATGTCTCATATATTTTTAATTGATGGAAGATAGTATTGCTGACACATTTGATGAGACAAGTTGCTTTGATAATGGTAAATTTACATGTTGGACAATAGGAGTATAATTATATATTTATTTGTGCGCTGGACATATTGAAATATAGACAATTATAGAAAATATTATAGACATTTATAGATCAATTTTAAAAAGTTACAATTTTGTGAATTTTTTACCCTTTAAGCCAACGTTTTTAGGCCAAGTTTAGGTGGAAACTTTCCCTGTAGATACCACCTTCCTCATTCATAATTTTTCGTTCAAAACTGGAGCAGTTCAAGAGGAAGGCAGATTCTAGGAGCTTTCAGGAGGAGTTTCTCTCTCCTCTCCCAGTTTATAGGGTAAGTTTTATTTCTTTTGTGATTAGTCATTTTGTTACCATGAGTAACTAAATCTTTTTAGGCTAGGGTTCTAAGATGAATCTCTATTTATTTTTTTGGATAATTATTTAATTTAATGTCCTTTATTTAGTTATTTTTTGTTCGCCATTTAGTTTTATTAAGTTAGATTTATTTCCTTTGTAACGCAACCCTAGTTTACGCACTTAGGTAATGACATGACCTAATATTTATATTTATATCTTGATATTTATATCTATCTATCTATAAAGTAATTAGCTAGTAACTAGACGAAAGATACTGAAAGCGAGTTGACCCTAATAGTAAATACTTAGGAGGTGACATTACTAATATTGAGTAAAATCTGTTGAACCTATGATGTAACTAGTTATTAAGTAAGGAAACAAGTGACTGCATGATTTAAACCAAACCTAGTGATGACATCTCGTCATTACGTAATTTTATATGTATTTTGATCACATTTTGGAGTTCATAAGGCAAATTAAGCATCAAGAAAAGCAGAAAAACTGAAGAAAATACAAAGAAGCAAAACGTGTCACGATTCTGCTAAAACATGACACAATTTGACAAAGCAAAAATATGCTCTCTACCTTGATTAAAACATGTCCGATGACCAAAACGTGACACGATTTGAGGAAACCCTAATTCAACTGTTTGTTATTCAAAGGAAAACGTGACACGATTTTGGGCGAACTTATGTGCCTATTTAAGCTGAAGTCTATTCTAAAGACAAGGGTTACGAATTGAGAAAAGCAAAGTGCGATTTTGAGACCTAAAGACGGCTAGGAGGGCGATTTCTTCAATCTTCTATCAGTTCATGTATGTTTTGATTCCATTATTGATTATGCTATTTGTAAACTTGATTATGAGTAGCTAAATCTCTTAGAGATTAGGTCTGAGATGATTCTTTGCAACCCTAATTGATCCATGTAGGTCTATTTATTGTGAATGACAATCTAGTTTTTATTCAATTCAATTGTTCTTAATGCTTTTTATATCCTGATCAAATATAAACATGATTTAGTGAGAACGAATGACTACTGACCATAGCTTTCGACTTAGACCTAATTGAATTGTTCTAATAAACATGGTTAGTCTAGGAATGGATAATCGTTTATTAGTGATAATAGGTTAATGTACTTAAAACCATCAAAGATTATTAGACCACCTAAGGAATTAGGGGATGTAGTTTCAGAAGAGGGTCCTAACTCAAGGGATTGATTAGGACTATTTTGTTAACTATCGTGGAACTAGAAAATCATTCATAAGAATAGGTGCAGTATACCAATTAGGGGAACACCGATGATTCAAAACACCTGATCCCATCTCTCTCTTATTCTTTAAAACCAATCTTTACTTTCTGTTGTTACTTTTATGCTAACAAACCAATCAACTGCCTAGTGGCAAAACAAAATAACCTTTATACATCCTAAACAATAACGCCTTTGAATTATTGAGATTAAAAACAGTCACTGTGGGAACGATATTAGTTTACTACTTCGATAGTTTTTAGTACACTTGTTAAATCTCTATCAAGTTTTTGGTGCCGCTGTCGGGGACTGTTGATTTATTTCAACATGGCAATCGCGTTATAATTTAGGATTTTTGCAATTTATTTTTCTATTTAAAAAAAATCTTTTATTGTTTCAATGTTCATTATTTATTTTGTACTGTGCAGTGTTACTAAGGTATTTTGCTGTTTATGCGAGGTAGACAGAGTTCAAACGATCTACAATACGATCCTGAAATAGAGAGAACTGCAAGAGCAAATCGGAAAGATGCTCGGTTGTCAAAGTCAGTTCCACCTAGTGCACGAGAGCAGTCACCAATTCCGACACTTACTGAACCTGAATCAATATCTTCTCCTAAAGCTAGTACAATGGGAGAACCACAACCACTGAGGCCTAAGTTGGGAGACTATGGTTTAGCTAATCACCTTGGTCGCCTAACTCATACTTTTCAACCTGATAATCTTGTGGCTTTTGATATAAAGACATCTGTTCATAATGGGTTGAAGGAGAGACAGTTTGACAGGACCAATGTTATGAGTCCTCATGAACACTTGAGACATTTTGCTGAAACATGTGAGTTTTGTGTACCCCCGGCCACTGTGACAGAAAGCCAAAAGAAACTTAGGTTGTTTGCCTTCACCTTAACCGGTAGAGCCATGGATTGGTTGCTATCTTTACCAAGTGGAACCATTCAAACATGGGATGAGCTAGAGCTGAAATTCTCGGAGAAATATTTTCCTATGTCCAAATATTAGGAAAAGAAACAGGAGATCTCAAACTTTAGGCAAGGGGAGAGTGAGTCATTATATGATGCTTGGGAGCGATTTAACTTGCTTCTTAAGAGATGCCCTAACCATGAGTTTACTGAAAAACAATATCTCGAAATCTTTACTGAGGGGTCAACACAAAACAATAGCATGTTCTTAGATGCCTCAGCTGGTGGTAGTCTGAAAGTTAAAACTGACCATGAAGTTCAAGCCTTAATAGAGAACATGGTCGCAAACGAATACCGTGTTGATGTTGAGAAGAAGAAAATGGGCGTGTTTGGGGTGAGTGACCACACTGCAATCTTAGCTAACCAAGCAGCCATGAGCAAACAATTGGAGACTCTAACTAAAGAGTTTCATGGTTTCACTATGGCCAACAAACCACAACAAGTAGCTGCAATCAGATGTGATTTATGTGGTGAGGAACATGCAAATGGTAGTGTGTACCTGAAGGATTAAGTGAGGAAGCCAACTACATGGGGAACTATCAAAAGCCAAACCCTTACTACAATTCGGGCTACAACAAGCACCCTAACCTAAGATACTCAAACAACAACACCTTGAACCCTCTGCTACCAAACCCTCAACATCAGCAACAAAGAAAGCCTTCTGCTCTCGAGGAAACTATGATCAATTTCATGAAGATGACTCAAGGAAATTTTGAAGAAATAAAGAAGAGTCAAGAAGCTGAAAGAAAGAACAATGAAGCCTCAAGAAAGATGCTTGAAACTCAAATTGGGCAGATGGCAAAGCAAATAGCTGAACAAAACAAAGGGGGATTCTCAGGTAACACTAAAGAAAACCCTAAGAATGAAACTTGTAATGTCGTTGAGTTGAGGAGCAAAAAGGTTCTAACACCTTTAGTTCCAAAAGCTCCTAAGAAAGTTGATGAAGTAGTGGAGGAGGAAGTGAATAATGGTGTAGTTGAAAAGAACGTTGAGGATGTAGTTGAAAAAGACATTGAACATGGCGTAGTTCAAAAAGAGAGTGATCATGGTGTAGTTGAAAATGAAAGGAAGAAAAAAAATAATGAGGAAGAAAAAAGTGAGAAGTTGATAAATGTTGATTCAATCTTGAGGAAGTCTAAGAGCCAATTGTTAAAAGATGGAGATAAACTACAAGTTATTCCATCTTATGTAAAGCTTTGTTATACTCATTTAGCCAAAAAGAAGAAGAAGAAGGAAGGCCAATTCAAAAAGTTCATGGAACTTTTCTCCCAACTTCAGGTTAAAATCCCTTTTAGTGAAGTTCTTGATCAAATGCCTGTTTATGCTAAGTTCATGAAAGAATTGTTAACCGGTAGAAGAAGGCCAAAAGATGATGAGAACATTGCTCTTTCCAAGAATTGTAGAGCCATCCTTCAAAGGAAACTCCCACCTAAAACCTGTTGAGAGACAATGTCTTTTTTACTCTAAAACTTGTCCTGCTCTCTACGTAACCTGAGTGCATTTCATGGCCTTTTTCAAACCATTTTCGATCAAAACCTTTGCACAACATGTCCTGCGATTTCTAGTTCAGTCTCGCTTGTAATAATCAGAACTAGCTTGTAGTTTGCCGAAACCACCGGTAAACAAATTGGCACGCCCGGTGGGACCCTGTTTGTGCAATTGATTTTCAAAAACTTTTTCATAAAAAAACTGTTTTTTAAAAACTTTTTTCAAAACTCATCTCCTTAAGAGATCCGTTTTTAGAATTTCGTTACTATTTCCGGGTAACTTTATTGCTAAAAACGCCTAATTGTTTGTGTAAGCATTTGAGAAGTGGTAAATCTATGGCTCGTGCCAGTTCATCCTCTTCACAAGCACAATCTTTACAAGCGACTACTCCTATGGGAGATTTAAACGTGTCGACCGTCGTGTGGGCGACCATGGCTATGTCAGTTTCGACGGAAACGGGAGTAACCTATTGGGTATTTGGTGTATTGGCTTCATTATTGCTAAAACAAATATGATAATTCAATAATAAGTAGTTTTTAAGTGGTTATTTTCATAAGAATTTAGTTTGTTTAGGTTTCTCTTTGGAATTATTTTACTGCAATTTGTTTGTTTTTATTTCAAGAATTCAAGTGATGGAAAATCAAGTCCTTAAGCAAAATAAGGGGTCTAGAAGCATGGCTTAAGCACAACTGAAGAATGATTGAAGCTTGTTGAAGAGAGGAAGAAAGAATGGGAAATTTTGTCCATTTCAACGTGCACGGTCGTGCTCACAAATGCACTGACCATGCTCCCTTCCTGAACCAACCGTGCCAAATTAATTCAGCTATGTCGAGAGCAAGGCACGGTCCTTGCAGAGCTAAGCACGGCCGTGCGCGATCCCTAGATACCCTTTGTTGCTTTTGTGCTTTCAAGGAGGCACGGTCGTGTGCCCTGCAGGCACGACCGTGCGCGCTACTTTGGGAAGATTTAATGCATTTTTATTGTCTGATTTGTTGTTAGGCCCTCATCCAAATTTTCTTTGTTAGGCCCTATGGTGAGCCCTGTATGCGAACTTATGAGCTGAGAGTCAACAGGACTCAAACTTTGATTATTCTGCCTAACCCTGAGAGAACAGACACGAGGGTGGCAGAAAATTTGATGTATGTTGTTGCTAACCACAAGTACACCAAGACCATGGTGATGATGAAGAGGTGGAAGGTGTTGATCCGGTGCAGCAAGACCAAGAAGTTGGTGGGCAGTTTGATAATGATCGGTGGGCATGGATGCAAACCGAAATTCAAAGGATGAGCACCGAACAACAAAGGCAAGGTGCAAAAATCTCAGGTTTGTGTGGTGATGTGCAAAGAGGCAATCACATGCATGAGCAAAACAACTGCATGCTCTTGAGCATGATGCAACACTTTAGCCTCTAGGATCCTCCACCGGGTCCACAATAAATTGTGAGCTTTCTTTTCCTTTTTCATTTATTTTTGCAATTTTCTCCTTTTTTGTTTCATTGAGGACAATGTTTAACTCAAGTATGGGGAGAGTCAATAAAGTGTCTTGTCTAGTTTAAGTGTCGTAGTGTTTCGAACTCCCTTGATTTTTAATTTTTTGTTTTGTTTTAATGCGAAAGGCATGTAAGCAACTTGTTTTCTTGTGTTTACTGTGACATATAAAATAATAATAATAATAATAATAATAATAATAATAATAATAATAATAATA
>Ga0228711_1003949_pt1 | contig 22998 bp, 20 predicted proteins | sample MedpolnodulmetaG_2_FD_177996 | JGI IMG/M metagenome (GOLD analysis project Ga0228711, IMG submission 177996) | Root nodule microbial communities from Medicago polymorpha collected in Santa Monica, California, United States - brown nodules | ecosystem: Host-associated > Plants > Roots > Nodule...
AAAGAAGTAGAAAGAAAAAGAAAAAAAAAAAAAAAAAAAAAAGCTACATAGTGAATCCCATGCACAATAGGGTTAAGCCACTAAACATAATAATTTAAAACGAAAATAGAATTTTTTGTCTTCAACACCAAAAAGATTGCAGCTTAATTTTATCTGACAATTGGAGCAGTTGAGCTTTTTTGTTGCTGAAAATTTTGTTATTCCTTTCCTTCCATATTGTCCGGACACATGACAGACAAATCAGATGCATAAAAGGCTTAAAAGATCTCTGAATACCACCTATTTGGCTAAACTGCAGAAAGTGATCTGATAGATTAGCCGGCATAGCTAATGAAAAGCCAAGCCAATTCCATATATAGTACCGCAATGATGACAAATCATCTTACTTTATTCTTAGCATATTTTTTCAGTCATTTTTATTTCAGTTTGATCCAAGATAGAGGAGTTATAGAACAATTACCTATGATTTTCTGGACATTTTGTAATGTTTTCATTTCGAGTCATGTAATTTTAGTTTTCCCAAAACTTAGCAATTTAAGGGTATTTTTGATGTAATTCAAGAAGAAATCATGCAAATCGCCAAAGCAAAACATCTTAATGATTTGGTAAGACAATGAATGAAGATTCAAGAGGCCTCTAAAGATATTAAAAGAAGGAGAAATTTTGTGTCAAGTCTCAAGACAGATAATATGGAAGAAAACACCAAAAAGATGAAGAAACGGGCGATTACGTACGAGAACATGCATTGATTGTTGGATTTATTTAGTAATTATATGAATCATGTTTAATCTTGTTACGCAAATTCTTAATTTGACCTGAAGTGAAACAATCATGAGATAACGGTAATTAGGAAAGTGACATACATTATGTTCGATGAAAACTATCTGAATCAGGAACAGGAAGTAACTAAGATACGGTGTTAACCATCCGAATTAGGGAAAAAGTAGTAACAAAGGTAAATGAACCTAGGAACTAGCATAATAGTTCTACTCTTCTTACATCCTTGGTAAGGTAGACGAGATAGGGTTTTTCGTTTGTAGAATTACCAATAGGGAGAATGTTGGTAAACTTCTAAGATTCATAGACGAGGGAACCTTTAGGAACATTGAGAAGTTAGGAACTATAATTTAATTTTATACTTCAATTACATCTGAGAGAGTAAGAACCCCACGTACATCTACGTGCGAAGCTGCACCCTTTATAGAATTGACGTTCACAAGCATTGACGTGCGTAGAAACTCCAGTGTAAGGTTCCAACTCGACAGCTTAATGAGAATAAAACCCCACGAGCTCATCACTTTGGAAGACATTTAACCAATCCCTGAATAATGCTTAACTATTATTTAATTCGAGTAAATGAAGAAAGGGGATTCAAAGAATTCTAGCCGCCGCTAACATTCTGCAATCAAAACAGGTTACTTCTAAACTCTCGCACTGAGAAAATAGATCAAATTGCACAAACTTGTTGGAGTAAGCCCTAATAGTCAATCTATATTGATTGATTTTGGCTTTATATCATGATATTTATATATTTGACATTTCTTTATTGATTTTGTTTTGTTTCAAAATAATAAAGTCCCTAGAATAGTTAGTTTGTGAATGGAACATTAAGTATAACTTAATCATGAGACTCCATTAAACATAAGGACATTATTATGATAGTATATGTAGTCAATATTTATTCCGAAGTGGGATAGCATTAAAGCATAGAGAAAATTATGTGCATAGACTAATGATCACATCTCTCGAATAATGGATAAAGAGTTATCAAGTCTTCACATAGATATAAATATTAGAAGTAATATTTATATTAGATTGACCCGCCATGAGAATACAACATAGAAAGTTATGTAAATGTCATAACTTATTCTCATAGTGATAAGTGGTGTATTTCACCATTCGACCTGAAATCACTATGTACCCTAGTTGTAGGAGTCAATTACTTTGTTGTCATACAAGTTGTCTGTAACATGATGACTATAGAGTCAATTGATGGATGATCCACAAATCATGTTGAGGGACATAAGTGACCTAGATGAAATTGGCCCTCCTACATAATAGAAGAAATATCTAAGGGTCTAATATTGAATTGGACAAGGGTGATATGTTATGCCTTGTGTTCAATATATACATGAGGACAAAAGGGTAATTAAATACAAGATCTTTATCACAGAAAGGTTTCGTCATATCACTTGACATTATTGTCACTTAGGTGGTAGTGATGTGTTTCTAGATAACAATCAATGTTTACAATATTAAAAGGATTTAATATTATTGGCATTGTTACAAAAATATGTATGGTCACAAACAAAAAGACGGTTAAATGAGAGAAATAAGGAGACTTATTGTTTGAGGGTACATCTAGAAAGTGGATCTTATAGTTAGCAAATCAATGAATGGGTTGTTGGGCTTACAGAATCTCAATAGCGTTTGACTAGTTGAGCACACAAGTGGTTCTATAAATAAAATCATTGTGTTGAACCAAGTGTACATTGAAACCTAATTCCGCCATTCATAAACCTTAGTTTTCTGAACCCTAAAATTGTCCCCTCCTCTCTAAGCCTTCATTCATAAGTAACTAGTAATGTGAGTGAAGGAAGTTGTTTGTGTGGACTGAGTGGAGGTGTTGTCATCAAGTAGTACTTTGATCACTCACTCTCTTTGTTGTTTGATTTGTGATTATTAATTTAATCAAGATCCGTTCATTGAGATTTATTCCTCTAAAAGGATTAAAATTTGAAAAACCCCTCTTAAAATCCCAACAGAACTACCTGATCCGACACTCCAAGAGAAATCATCTTTAAGGGCTTATTTTGCATGAATGATGGAAGACCAAGTGGTTGAGTCACTTGAGCGAGTACTAGCGTGAAGGAGGTTAGGTACAACGACATACATGTACGACATGAGGTCCAATCAGATCGTTATGGAAGATTGAACCATGTCTCAAACAAGCTTGCCCAAAAGATAAATATTAGTTTCCCTAGCTGTTTTGATGCTAAGATCACTCTGATGCTTGAGGCGAGCAATTTTTTCCAACATACCAAGTGAATATCTTTGTTATCTGCATCTCTCCATATAAATTATAGGTGGTTTGATCAATGTTATCACGTGTTTATAATGTTTTTTCACTAATTTATAGTGTTTTTATAAAATACTAGTGTACGAACACTTATGTGCCTGTTAATCCACTTTTTATGGAGTTAGCATGTAAATTATGAATTTTTATTTTTTTTTAGATTTTGACTTTTAATTAAAATCAATTTTTATTTTGATTAAAAATATAGATATAAAATATATATTTGTAACTTTTAAATTGCAACAAATCCATGTTTGTCTTATTCAATGACACCAAAAAAAATAACTAATATAATATAAGTGTTTTCACTAACACCAGCAATAAAATATTATTGGAGACAAACTTGTTTAAGGGTTTAACGGAAATAATAAAAATTTTAGTCCATAATCCCTTATTCCATTTATATATAGTTATATATTTCAAGGAGTATTTGTGCTTATAATTTTTTCACAATTTTACTTTTTTTTTTTGAAAATTAATACTTAATTAAAAAAATATTTTCATGTCAATTCAATTTTATCAACTATTTCAACCACTAATTTTATCAAATACTATAAATTCAATCCGATAAAATTTTTGCTATAAATTTATCTATACGCTGTATTTTTTTATCAAATATAACTTTAAACGTGTATATTTTTTAAGGAATGCACTAATTAGTTTTTTTTAAGGGATGCACTGATTAGTGTTAGAAATACGAATTTGGTAAAAGGCACAAAATATCTGGGCCAACGAGTAAATACTGAAATTCGTCCTTGAATTTGCAAGGATCAGCTAAATTCGTCCTCCAATTTTTTGAAATATCAAATTAGTCTCTGAATTTAACAGACGTCTATAAAATTCACCCTATGTCTGATCCCTCCATTAGCGAGGCTGACGTGTTGTTCTATATGCTGTGTTGTGATATCCACGAGTTATCCAGTCAACCATGTGTACAAGGACGAATTTGATGGAAATGTTACAAATTTCAGTTTTATCTTTTCACTTTCAATTTTTTCTATTTTTTCTCTTTTACCCTTTTAAGGGTCGATTTGATAGTATCTGTAATAATTTAGGGACTGATTTGATTGAAAATTTTAAAAATCTATGGACTGATTTGATCGATTTTATTGTAAGGAATGAGTACAAGGAGGTATGGCATGAAAGGACTAGTGATTTCAACTGAGAAGTCTACGCAAACACCAGTGAGGGGTCTTGCTCTCCACCATATCCAACTGCTCCTGGAGTTATTAGAATGACATATCCAAGTTTTGGGCCATCCAGGTTCTACTCAACCCTAATTCATGGAGTTTATTCCAACCTCTGGATTTTCAAAAAAGTGGTGTTTGATGCCTGATTAAATTATGCTTTTGGAAAATTTAATATTTAGACTAATTTAAATTATGCCCCCTAGTTAATGCCCTATAGTTGAGTTTCTTTTTGCCTATGTAATATTCCTGCACTTGTAGTGTAATGACTGAATTACGACTTATTTGATGGAATGTATGACTTTTGACTAGTTAATGCCTCATAGTTGGGTTGCTTTTTGCCTATATAATGTTCTTGCACTTGTAGTACAATGATTGAATTACGACTTATTTGATGGTATAATCAAGGATCAAATTGTTTCGCTTTACTTTATTCTGCACCTATATGCACCAAGGATCACATTGACATCTGTTTAAATAATTCAAGGACTTATTTGATGGTATTTTTTATATAAAGTAGGGATCGATTTGATACTTAGGCAAATAATTTAAGGACTAATTTGATGAAAATATTTCGACAAAAAGGTTGCATTCATTCATCTTCAACCTCTTTTCATTACAACAATACACTTGCCTAGTACAACAAAGTAGCATGTTAAACAACTCAAACAAGCAAATTATGACTCAAATACTTAATCAACCTAAGCTCACTTCCTACAGAGTCAACTTTGTCCATCAACCTTGCCCTCCAAACCTCTTCATTGCCACTTTTTTTAGGCCGACTATTATAGTTGTTTTTGCCCATACGTCCATCACCCATCATTTCTGAACACCAAAGCTTGAACAATTTTAGGGATTTTTGGATTTCGAATTCAATAAAAAAAAAATCGGTTTTGAAGTTTTTTGAATTGGGGAAGAAAGTTGTTATCAATTAATGGAAGATATTTTCGGGATTTTGAACTCTAGATGACAAATTATAAAATTAGGGTTTCAATTTTATAAATTTGGGGAAGAAAGAGACGTTGGGTAACAGTTATTTTTCTGCAAAAATGAGTTCAAATTTTTTGGAAATCAATCGATTTGGTCCTTAGAAATTTTTTCATTTTCGACCAAATTAGTCCTTGCTTGCGTGACATCAGACATGGCAAGCCTTGTGAGAAGTTAACAGTACACGTCACTTCCATTAACAGGCCAACTTAACAGAGGGACTGATTTGATTGACATTTACTCAAGGATGAAGTAAACATTTAAAAAAGAAAAATTGAGGTTAGCTGTTCGAACTTGGGTATTTACTTCTGCGCCAACCGTTACTTTATTCATGCATTCAAAAATCCCCTTTTTTGGTTATATAAAAAATCCATGTTCAACTATGCTTAACATGATTTTTTTGTCTCAACCCAAAAGGAAAAAAGCAAAGGAAAAAAAAAAACGTTCATCTTTATTCTCAATTGGACTGCACCGTTTGTGTAGTGCAAGCAAAGACAAAACAGAATCAGAGAAAGGATGAGAACAAATGAACAATTAATATGATGTTGTGTGTTAGAGGTGGAACAAATAACATGGCTTTTCCACATGTCAGCATTGCAATGAGGTAAAATATACATAGTTGTCCACGTGTCAAGAACTTGCAATCCTTAGCTGATGTGGCATGTTGTAGTGAAGACAGAAAATTTTGGTTTCTTAGTGAAAACTTCATGCACGTGGCATTTCAAGGTTGTTGTCTCAGCTACAACCTATGATCATGTGAAATTGTTCATAGAAACAGAATGGTTATTTAGTGCATGCCATGTTAAAGTTCAAAAACTCTTAAGTTACATGCTTTTCTTTTGCTCATTGTAAAAAACGAAACACAAAATGAAGGTATGTTCATATTCTTTCATTGATATGCTTTTCTTTTTCATATATATAGTTCTATTATATTTGATTTTATGGAAAATATGATGAAGGTTGAAGCGAGGTCACATAATGTTCATGCACATGGGGAAGAAGAGAAGGTGATGACAAGGAAGCAGAAAGCAGAATCCAAGGCACATGAAGTAGAGCATTCTCCTAAAAAGGCTAAGGTGGAAGATGAAAATGGTCACACTAATGGAAAATCTGCTTCTAATGCTGTACAAGAATATGATGAGTTTTGTAAGGTCACTAATGAGCAACTATCTTTGGAGCAAATGAAAGAGATTCTTGAAGCTAATGGTCTTGATTCCTCTGGCTCTGATCTTGAAATTACACGAAGATGGTTAGTGATATAAATAATAAATAGCTCCTAAAGAATATGAATTTTGTCACTTTTATGATGATATGTTCATAGGTTAGTGATGTGATTCAATTGTGCTACTTTCTTGAACAGCCAAGACTTGCTGTTTTTTGGTGCATTAGAGAAATGCATGGTTTGCAATGGAAACATGGAGTTTGATGGAAGACGTTATGGATGCAAAGGTTTCTACAGTGAGTGGTCTAGTTGCACTTTCAGCACCAGGGACCCTCCAAGAAAAGATGAACCCATTAAGCTACCAGATTCTGTTCAGAACTCTCAAGTTTCAGATGTAATTTTCTCTTATTTTTTACCATTTGTTTCTTCATTGTATATGTATAGTTTTGTTGTAACTTGTCACCTAAGAATTTGTTATGACTTACATGTGTGTGATGTAGTTGCTGAAGAAATACCAGGACCCAAGTAAAAGGCCTCAAAGGGATTTAGGCTTAGCTATAAAGCCTTTTACAGGAATGATGATTTCTTTGATGGGTCGTCTTAATCGAACACATGTATGCACCTATGTTGTTTTTGTTGCATTAGTAACTAATTAACCAACTGCTACTGAGTTTTGTTGATTGGATTTTGTCTTTGGTTACTTAGCAATATTGGAAAAAGACTATTGAAAAGCATGGAGGGAAGGTGGCAAACTCTATCATTGGTAATGTGATACAATTTTCTTTTCTCATCCTTCTGTTACTAGGAATTTCTATAAACTTGCTAGTTAAATCTTTCAGGTGCAACTTGTTTGGTGGCTTCACCTGCTGAGCGAGATCGAGGCGGAACATCCAAACTTGCAGATGCCATGTAAGTGTAATCAAAATTTATAGTTTTATCAATTTTATTCTTATTGCATGAAAAAGGATAAATAAACATGCTTAAGTAACTATATACCTATCTTACTGTAGGGAAAGGGGCATGCCTGTGGTAAGGGAGGCTTGGTTAACTGACAGCATAGAAAAGCAAGAACCACAACCTTTAGAAGCTTATGATCTTGTTTCTGATCTTTCTGTGGATGGGAAGGGAATCCCTTGGGACAAACAAGATCCTGGGGAGGAGGCTATTGAATCACTCTCAGCAGAAGTACATAATTTACTTACTCTTTCATACCTTTTTTATTATTATTATTTTATAGAAGAAATATAGGTCCCTTTTGTCTGTTTGATAAAATTTGGTGAGTGTTAACAGCTCAAGCTTTATGGGAAGAGAGGGGTCTACAAAGATACCAGATTGCAGGAGCAAGATGGAAAGATATTTGAAAAAGATGGGATATTATACAATTGTGCCTTCTCCCTTTGTGACCAAGGGAGAAAACTTAATGAGTAATGATACTACTAAGATCAATTGCAACTTTAGTCCTTACTGACATTTATAAGATGACTATGCTTAATTAGTTTTGTTAATTTGGGGCAGCTACTGTGTCATGCAACTGATTGTCGTCCCAGAGAATTGTTTGCATTTGTATTTCAAGAAAGGAAGAGTGGGGGACGATCCGAACGCAGAGGAGCGATTAGAAGAGTGTGAGAATGTGGACAGTGCTGTGAAAGAGTTTGTGAGGCTCTTTGAGGAAATAACAGGAAATGAGTTTGAATCATGGGAAAGAGAGAAGAAGTTTCAAAAGAAGCCACTTAAGTTTTACCCCATTGACATGGTACATATATTTTGCTTCCTGTATTTGATGATTTATCACTCCTATTTTTGGTTATTAAACATATATAGCATTATGGCATTGAATAGGATGATGGAGTTGAAGTTAGACATGGGGCGTTAGGTCTTCGGCAGTTGGGGATAGCATCGACCCACTGTAAACTTGAGCCTATGGTTGCAAATTTTATGAAGGTCATGTGCAGCCAGGAGATCTATAAGTAAGCACAATAACTCAACACTAATTTGAATGATCCTTGCCTGAATTTTCACATTTACTTTACATTGAATTCAGGTATGTATTGATGGAGATGGGTTATGACTCTCCAGACCTTCCAATAGGAATGGTTACAAATCTTCACCTAAAAAAATGTATGTAATGGGAATTTGGAAACAATTCTTTTCATATTTATTTACTGTTGTTTAGAATGACTAACAATTGAACTATCAGGTGAGGAAATTCTGTTGGAATTCATAGAGAGTGTGAAAACATTGAAGGAGACAGGGCCCAAGGCTGATGCAATTTGGTCTGATTTTAGCCAGAGATGGTTCACTCTGATGCACTCCACAAGGCCATTCATTTTTAGAGATTATCAAGAGATTGCAGATCATGTAAGCCTAATTAGTCACTACATTTTATTGGTTCAACTACTATTTTTGAAGACTGAATCTTTGTCCTAATTTTCCTAGGCTGCTGCAGCCTTGGAGGGTGTTAGAGATATAACCCTTGCTTCTCACCTCATAGGAGACATGAGTGGCTCTACCATCGATGATCCATTATCAGACACATACAAGAAACTGGGTTGCTCAATTTCTCCCCTGGAGAAAAATTCTAATGATTACAAGATGATTGTGAAATACCTTGAGAAAACTTATGAACCTGTCAAAGTTGGTGACATTGTAAGAATATAATTGTTTCTGTTTGTTTTATCTACACTGCAAGAATGCTCAACTCTTCTAGAATTTTTACTGTTTATGTTCTATGAACTTTAGGAATATGGGGTGTCAGTTGAAAACATCTTCACTGTGGAATCAAGTGCTTGCCCATCTTATGATGACATAGTAAAGATGCCAAACAAGGTTCTTCTATGGTGTGGTAAGACAGATAGAATAGTGTTCAAGTTGTAAGCCAAAAAAATGGATTACCTTGGTTGTTATCAATGACTAATACTAATTCTATGATTATAATATGGAAGGATCAAGGAGCTCAAATCTTTTGAGGCACTTGCACAAGGGGTTCTTGCCAGCTATTTGTTCACTACCTGTCCCAGGCTACATGGTATTTAAAAATATATGATTCTGATAGTAGTCTGTTCATTTTTAATGTTGGCGTTTATTTTCTTATCACTTGTGTTCTTGGAAAACAGTTTGGCAAAGCCATTGTTTGCTCTGATGCTGCAGCAGAGGCAGCAAGATATGGTTTTACTGCTGTAGACAGGCCAGAAGGGTTCTTGGTTTTGGCCATTGCCTCACTAGGAAATGAGATTACCGAGCTGAGAAGTCCACCTGAGGTAAGCAATAGTTACTCATCCTTTATGGTTTCTTACTCACAGAATTTGTATTTAATGATTATGCAAATGATTTGAGACAGGACACAACATCTTTGGAGGAAAAGAAAGTTGGAGTGAAGGGGCTTGGAAAGAAGAAAACAGATGAATCAGAGCATTTTATTTGGAAAGATGACATAAAAGTTCCTTGTGGTAGCATAATTGCCTCAGAGCATGAAGATAGCCCCTTGGAATACAATGAGTATGCTGTCTACGATCCTAAGCAGGTACAAGCCAGATCTTATGTTAAAGTATAAGCCAGATTTCAGTGGGGAATAATACATTGATTATATCATTGTTTGAGCACAATTTTGTTTTGCAGGTACGTGTAAGCTACTTGGTGGGGGTGAAGTATGAAGAGAGAGATACAGTGATAGACACGGCAGAGTGAATGGCACAACAGAATAATAATCAACTGAAAACTTTTTTGTGATGCTAAGTACTTGGTTCAAGACTATCTTGTTTGAAGCTGTTGCTCTATCAAACTCAACTATAGGTTTCTTTAGGAAGATCTTTATCATTTTGGTGTAAATAAGTGAATTATGCAACAGCAGAATATGTCTATGTTGATCTATGTACATAGGTCCTACTTGTGGGTAAATGTTTTGCCTACTTATGTATTAAGCTAACTTAAGAGTAAATGTTTTGCCTACTTATGTATTAAGCAACAGAATGCAACTTCTGCATAAACACTTGGTTGAAATATGAGCATAAACACTTGGTTGAAATATGATGATGGAAATGATATGGTGTGTAACTGTAAGCCACTATGAATAACAAAATATCAGTAACTACAAATATCTCATAACTAAAAAAGTTTGAAATAAAATAAAATGAGAATACATATTGAGCTAAGTTCTTCCAAGCTGGTATCCATTGACCTCTGAGCTATGCAAGTATATTGCCATGTCATAATTTTTCTGATGTGTTTCTCTAAAATCTCAGCATTTTTCTCAATGCATCAAAGCATCTCACAAATCTTCCCACCAAGTCTGTTGAACTTTGATTATGAAGGGTTTCCAAATTTCACAATGAATCTGTTACATTTTATTATTCCAATAACCACTGCATTGAAACCACTACATCGAAATTATATCAGTTACATGAACAAAAAAAAGGTTTTATCGGTTACACAGCCTTCACAACCTTGCATCTCTCCGTTCACTCCTATGTTGCTTATTCCACTCTGGAAGGAAAAATCACAATCTACATAAAAGAGAAAATTGCAAGTTACAATCTTTAAAGTACAATGCTCAATGACACTATCAAAGGCTCCAAAACGATACTCCATTTGCAAACCTTGGTTGAACCGTGGTCTTCACCAACCTCAACATATCTTTAAGGCCTTCACCACCGACTTATACGCCAAGCTTGGTTGCCTTCTTTGATGGTTTTCAGGATGGTCCAAAATATGCAACCCTTATATTCGAATCAGATATTATGTTGCAATCCTTTTTAATCATACCAATACTTGGGTTTTACTAGTTTTTCTAAGACATGTTTGACCAAAACATTTTGGTGTGTCCTATGTTGTCATTGAAGAAATGCAGGTAATTTGCTCAACAACTAATGAGAATTAGCCTCATGAGTAAATCTGTAAGTGTACCAACAAGTTAATTTTTACTCCACTTGCAAACTTACTCATTGACTAATTTTCACTGATTGTTGGGTAAATTACTTACAATTTGTCAAAGACAAACTAGAAAAGAAAAATTAAATCTTTGCTCTAGAGGATAATAAGCAAATAACCTCCCAAATCACAAATATCAAGCATAATATCTAAAAATGATAATTTTTATGATACAGTTGGGTGATCAGTATATACTTGATTCAAATACAACAATTTTTCTTAAGTGTGTATAAAACAAATCACATATGCATAAAATAAACTTTTTGAACATCAGTACATTATAAATAACATAACAAATCTAAGATATGAATTTATAATTTAATACAAAATACACAGCAGAGCCTCAGTCTAGTTAGTAATAATTGTTGGTAATTTTAGATTACCTTCTATCACTGTCTCTATGTGGTTTAGTTCCTTTTTCTTTGCTTGCTACCTTCTTTCTCAAATCTACATTCCAACAAGATACATTACATTCTCACAACTCATTCTGCACTTCCAACTCCTCTGTTCACCCCTTCTACTATTTCCTTCAACTTAAACAAACTAATAACTAGGTGAAGTTTATATAGAATACATAATATATTGTTCTAAATCCAGTCCTCCATGTGCAACTTTTTCCCTTTTGCAGTAGTCAGCTTCTATGGCTCATATTTACGGTGGAGTGCAGTTGAAAGATAGCAACAGAACCCTGCATTAATTTTTGAATGGGAAAAAGCCATGCAGCATGATATAGGCTTCAAATAAGAGTAGTAAAACAAAGGCTGCACATTAATTTTGTTCAAGAGACCTACTATTACTGTAATACTATAAATGAAAGAAAGGATAAATCATGAACACAATTAAATGTCCGTATCTTGGAACAAATCAATTGATTTAATTGGAAAGTAAGAATATAAGTTATCATTTGATTTAGTAACTTTTTAAACAATAAATATTGGTAATTAATAGTAACTGTTGGTAAAGGTTAGAACCCAATATGACATGAACAATAAATCATGGTTATGAAGCAATAATTGCAAGTGAAACAATAATGACTCAACTTAAGAAAAATCAAAGAAAAGATTTCTGAATACCACAAAGCTTAGATGCACATACTTCATCATCATTTTGTATTGATCTAACCAAAATTTACACTTGGGTGTTGCCTTTGAGGCCACATTTGGGACAGTACAAACTTGAGAAAATAAAAAATGAATCTCAAACCAAACTCAGCAATCCCTTCCACTATCTGTTTCTGTTCATTCCACATGTATTACAACAGGATAACACTTCAACTACGATAACACATGAACAAAACCGACCCCCCGAACAACACTTCGCAGCTGTCATCGATACATTACAACATGAGGTATCTTAAACTTTTCTCCAATACAAACACACTGTCATGTCATCGATACATTACAACAGGAGGAATCTTAAACTTCTCCGATACAAACGGTATAGGCTTATCTCCCTCCACAAGGTCGCGATAAAAAGCATACTCCGCTTCATAATCATGCAAATGAAGTTCAGCTTTCTGATTAGTATGATAATGATGCTTCGCTGCAGCCGATTTACCAAACCCAAAAAGACTAACTTTCTCACAAACCCCTAAAGCCAACATCACAGCTTGCATCCCAGAAGAATAATGAAACAAAGCACCATCATGCGCCGAACCCCATTGCTCCAAACCCTTCCCAGTTTCCTCCACAAATCTCTTCAAAGAATAATACTTCACAACCCTAGCACACAACACATCGAACCTCGGATCCGTCACCAACAACAGCGACTTATGTGAAGCATTACAAACAGTATAATCCAAGAAATGCACAGCTTGACAAATGTACATAACAATAGGAACATTTGCACCATATGGATGACAAAAACACCCTGATCTTCTTGCACACAAATGCAAAATGTTGCTATTCACAAAGGATATACTTGTCTTTTTCCCAACTTTTGATTCATAGTTATCAACCCTAGCATTGTTTAACCTAATCACAAATTCATGTGCATCAATTAATGCACCATAGTTTCTATTAAGCAAAATTCCACTATTACCAACAACAGCACAAGATGAATATTTCTTCACATCACCTGAATCAACATTAACACCTTTGTTATACCGATCGATCGGAACTTTCACCGATCGGGTTAATTCGGCCATAATCCCCGGTTGAAATCTCCGTTTTCTCGCCCAATCATGCAAAACTCGTCGAAAATCAATCCAATACCGGTAAAACAGCGGTGACCGGAGTGTCGCCGGATAACTCTTATCACCACCGTCATGATGGATGAACCTCCGCCATGAGACAAAGGTTCTATGACGAGCTTGACTAGCGAAGTTACCGTCGAGAAGCTGCTGAATCTCTCGGCGGGTTTTTTCCTCACCGATCTCGACGGCGGCGTGGTGGAGTAAGGTGGCGTTTAGCGACGGTGGATCGCGAGTGAAGACACGCGCTTCGAGCTCGATTGAGAGTATACCTTTACGAAGAATAGCGCGTGAGGTTAACGTAGCGATGAAAACTAAGAGAAGGAGGAGAATAAATAATGGTCGAACGGTGCGTTTCATTTTAGGTTTTGTGGTTGTTGAAAAATGAGTGAAAAATGAATCGATGAAATTTGATTTTGGTGTTTCATTTTCAGATCCATCTTTTTGTTCAGGAGATTTAAGCATTTTAATGTGTTTATGTTAGGGATTTGATATGGAAAGTAGGGTTTGGAGATTAATGGGTTTCATAATTGGGGTTAAGCAATGAAATAGCGAAGAAGGGTACAAAGAAAAAGGATGAAAAATTTGCTGTAACAGCAGAAACTGAACATTGAGAAGTTGGAACATGAAATTTTGGAATTTTGTTTTGTTTTGGTTTGGTATGGTGTGGAACCAAAACCAAACCCTAAATGGAATCAATGATTTAGAGTTCTAGGGAATGATAAATTGTTACTTTTGTGTGTGAGAGAAACTAAGTTAAGTTAGGGTGTGTGGTTTATGTGGTGTGGGGAAGAGTGGGTGGGTGAGCATGTTAAAAAGCATGATTTTGTGGCATGGTTAGTGTGGGGGTTGAGAGTGTGTGGGGTAAGGGAATTATGGCATGGGAGGTGATGTGAATAATGTGAGTGATGGTGTGCTTTGTAAGTGAATGATCATGAAATCAAGGGGTTTGAGGTGGGTCCATGTGATTAGTTTATGGTTATGTAGATCAGAAATCTAACATTATCTTCGTCCTTTAGCATAGATCTATTGATATTGATATGAATGTTTCATTATGGAATAATAGGATTTAACTTTTAAGAGGGCAAGTCAAGTGGCTTTATTCAATTTTAAGTTAAGTTTTGCACATCTTTCCAAAAAATGGAATCTCTTTCTAAGATTATTACCGCCTGCGTGAATGTCACTTGGTGCATGCTTTCGGAAACTATATTACTTCCGCGACACGGATATCATTGTAATTAAAAACAGGTTAAGGAATGCTTCATAAGTTACTAAATAATGATATGTTTTGATAAAAGTTTGTGTATTTAATGCACCGTTGATTGAAAATTTTATTTTTTTAAGTCATGTTAACAAGTGTTCCGGCACACTAGGAAGTAAAAAAAGAAATTTTTCATAAAAAACAATAATGTTTTTGATTTTTATAAAATTGAACATTCTACTTTTCACCACTTCTTTATGGAAAGTTTCTATATTAATCTTCTTAACTAATGTCTCAGGGGCAGTAATTAACATTTCTCTATTTTTTAATGAATAATTTCTTATTTTTTATTTTGTGTTCCGAAGGCATTTCCCATTAAAAAAAATAGAATTTTGTGTTTCGAAGGCATTTCCCATTAAAATTGACTGTTACTTTTCCCACCCTATGCCCTTCTCACGCGCCCTGCAAAAATTACCAAATTGCCCTCCGGAAAACAAAATGTGGAAAACTAAAGACGGGTCCGGATTATATATTTCGGACATATTCGAAGTATAAAAGGAAGTTCACCCCCATTTTTACAGTTTCACTTTTTACTTATTCTCTTTCTCCCTCTAATCCCAAATTCCGATCGAAAAAATCCAACCAAAATCGGTGAAATCTTGCCCAAACGGACCGCATTTCAACCCTTAATCAACATCACATGGAAGGTTAGTTCGATTTCTCTATGAATACATGTAATTTGTACCGTTTTTTTTTCTTATGCACTGATGCAATCTGGATTTTGTTTTCCGGACTGGATTGTTGCAATCCGGAAAATAAATTTCGGAAACACCCAGAATATGTTTTGATCGTCTGTTTTGTGCTGATTGTGGTGTGTGCGTGTTACAGAAGGTTCATCCTCTACTCAGCGCGTAAGGGTGGTAAGGCATGCTTCCCGTAGGAGAGAGTGTACCCAACGGATGGAGGAGGATGGTGTTGTTCTGAGGCGTCGAGGTGGTGCCAGAGGACGCCATGTTGATGTCGAGCCTAATGTCGAGCATCAGCCGGAGCAGCATGAGCAAGAGTATATGGAAGATGTCGTGGACATGCAGCTAATGGAGGAGCAGGAGCTTGAGGAGGAGCTCCAGGCAATGGACGAGGATATGGAAGATGCCCAGCCACAGCGAAGGCGAACGAAGAAGAAGAAGGTGGTGGACCCTGACCCACTTGATGACTATCCAGGTGGCCCACACGACACTGGCTTGTTGTGGAGGTACCATGTGCACGTGGCCAGAAAGGTGTCTGAAGCCGAGGTATTTATTAATGTTAAACTTACTTTAATATGATGCTAATGTATTGTTTATGCAATGTTAAATTGTTAAACTGACTGTTTGTGAAGCCATGATTGTAAACTGATGTTTAGGTATTGTTTTTAATTATTTGCAGTGGCGTGGCAATTTAAAATGCATCAGCAAAGGAAAGAAGATAGACGTGATGCATGATTCAGAGACCACCCATATCATGGTTGCACGGTGGTGAGAAGACAGATTTCATGGCACCGATCTTGGTTGGCTTCAGGATACTAGCTACAACATGATTGACCAAGGTCTCATTTGTGCCTTTGTGGAGAGGTGGGACGAGGAGACTTCGAGCTTCCACCTTCCTTTTGGGGAGATGACACTGACACTTGATTATGTGTCATGTTTGCTGCGTCTCCCCATTGATGGCATGCTTTTGTCCCACGCGTCCATATCATGGGACGAGGTGGTGGAATGGATGGAGACGTACTTGGGGTCTGATCCGGGTGAAGCTCTTGTTGAGGTGACGAAGACCAAAGGTGCACATTGCCGATTTGGCTACTTGCAGATGATTTTCAAGTAGCATTTGAAGGAGCAGTTGGAGTTGGAGACTGAGCATGGTGGTGTGACTCAGGAGGTGCGGAGGTTGTGGAACCAGGCTGTCCGCATATATTTACTATACTTGGTGGGGGAACACGATCTTCATTGACAAGAGCCAGAATGATGTGGATGTTGTCTACCTGAGGTACTTTAGAGACCTCGATCTTGTTGCTGGTTATTTATGGGGAGCTGCGGCACTAGCTCACTTGTATAGGGAGCTCAACAATGTTGCACGTTGGAACTACGGTCAGGTGGCAGGATACCTGACTTTGTTGCAGGTATAAATTAAAAATTATGTTTTATTTTTTAAAATGTAAGTGTTTATGGTTTGTATATTTATATGTGGTTGTCATTGCTGCAAGCTTGGGTGTATCAGCACTTCCAAGGTATGGGAAGCAAGGATACTTGGGCAGGATATCGGGAGGATCAATATCCACGCACGATGCTTTTTCTACCACTGTCTGGTTTGGGCACACCAGACAACTACAGAAACCGTCTGGATAGGCTGGATCTGAGTGGCGTTGTCATGGCCCCATATAGAGACCACCGTGAGGCACGTCCGTTTGAGTGGGTCAGCCTTTACTCTAAATGGCTCAGATACGGAGATCGCATGGTGAGATATTTGCCTGAGTGGGTGCTTCGTCAATTTGGGAGGGTTCAGACCATCCCTCCACATCTTGCTGAGAATGCACCTCCTATGATTAATTTGGCGGAGATCACAAATCGCTTTCAGCATGCTCTTGATCATGCGCTGACACCGGAGCAGTTGGGGCAGTGTGCAGTTCATGGCGTGGAGGCAGTAGAGGGATACATTGAATGGTTTTATCACCAGTCTCATCCATGCACGATTCTTCTTGATATCCTGGTACCAGTGTCAAGGCCACCAGAGCGTGAGGTTCTTGATGTACTTACTGCTCAGAAGGATGGATAGCATGGGTACTTACGGCTTAGCGGGAGGATGAGCCGCATCAGAGACCATGTCTATGTTGTGATGTCCAGTGGTGTGGTTCTGCGAGGGTCTAAGGAATGGCAGCATTTGGAGGAGGTATTGAAAGAGGTGCATGATGGGAAGGTTTACCGTCGTCGGGGAGCTACTGAGGGTGGAAGGGGTGCCAAAGGTGGCAAAGGTGGTGGCAGGGGTGGTGGCAAAGGTGGCAGTGGTACAGGTGTAGTTATTAGGGGTTGATTGTATTTTATTTAATTTTAAAATTTGAATATTTTGGATAATTATGTTTTATTAATGTTTGAATGTTTGAAAATTATGTTGTGTCGTTAATGGTAATGTTATAAGTTGAATTTTATGTTTGAACAACTGATCAAACGCCAAAGCAGTTGAGTACATGCTCCAAAACAGATGGCTTCTGCCTCTGTACTGATGCAGTTCGGATTATATAATCTGGAACCATCATTTTCCACCCCATTTTGTTGACTTTCAACGGGGTGATTTGTACATTTCGGATTACACAATCTGAAAATTGTTAGAACATTTCGGATTGTATATTCTGAATCCATCTATTCAAAATTAACATCATCATCCATCAGGGTGGTTTAAGTACCTAAATCCATGAATGTATTCTGAATTAATATTCTGGAATGGGTTCAGATTATATATTCCGAACCAGGGGTATTTTTGGAAAAAAAAATAGGGTGCGCGAGGAAAGGCATAGGGTGGGAAAAGTAACGGTCTTAAAAATTTGGGTTAATATAGTTTAAAGTAATGTTTTTTTTTCCAGATGAATGAAAGTAATTTTTGTTTAGAGAAATAAATCTATAGCATTTCATTAATCAAAATATATTCAATACAATATTATATACTTCCTCCGTCTCTTTTTATAAGACTAATTTACAAAAGAAGTTTTGTCCCTAAATATATGGCTATCTGCAAATTTTTATACGCATTCATTATTCTTTTTTCAAATACACCAATCATTAATATTATCAATATACCTTGAAATATGAAAAGTTAACAATAAAAAGGGGTAGTAATAGTAACATACATTTATGACAAATCTATTACTTCAAGCACTTTTCTTAAAACTCGTGTTTTTTGAAAATTATTCCTATAAAAAGGGGCGGGGGGAGTATCAATCATGGTCTGGAAACTAGATGAAATGTGGTCGTCTTGGTAAACGTAAGGGTTGTCTCATTTGCTTCTCTTCGCACAAACTAAACACTGGAGTTTACATAGTATTGTGTAAAAAAAAGCCTTGCATTTTTGAATAATCATCACAAACTGTTTATATCATGTTTAGAGGATGACAAACTATCCACTACCTTTTCAGAATCAAGCTCAGTGTCTATAAGTTCCAAACTCAACTATGAACTCATTCAAAAGCAGTTAAAAGTCATAGAGCTTCACCCAGCAACATGTACCTCGGAAATTGGTTCAAACCATTCAGTTTTAGCCAACACAAAGTTGCATGTCTCATCCCTTATACACATTCTAATCCCAGCTTTATTGGTTTTCTTTGAAATAGACACATCAATGTTACATTTAAATCTACCTACATTATGTTTAGACCGCTTGGTATTACATATATGTCTTTGTGTGACGCATGTTGAACTTCTTACCAATATGACTTCCTTTTAGTCTTCAAGCATAGTGTTGGCACACTCTATTACATATGATTGAGCATCAGTCACATCATTCCACACCTTATTATTCCTTTGTTTCCAAATACGTCAAAGCACACAACACAACTAAAGAGTATCGTGTCTTCAACAAATAAAGCATGCAAAATATTAAAAATGATACCTTCAATATCGTCGCCCCCTTGTTGCGTCCAGCTAAGAACAGTAGAAGAAGCGGGAAACATATTCCATATATTACGACTGCATGAACAATGAAAAGAAAGATGAAGTCATCTTCATCACTAGAGTTACATAAAACAAAGATAGATGGGCACGTAGCATCTTTATCTTTGAGCCTTACACAAGTTGGAAGACAATTCCTAGACATTTTCACTTTTTGTGGAATTTTGAGCTGCCAGATCAATTCCCAAGATCCTTGAACTTTGAAATTGAATGTATCAAGTAACTTTTACATGCACTGCCCTTAGGTACGTTAAACCGAATACTCACCATTGCTTTCTTTTTTCCAAATTATGTGATCTTCAGTTAATGATGAGAACAAAGGTGTGTTTGTAATATTCCCAATAATTTGATTATCAAAAATCAAGTTCAACAGTGGTACATCCCTTTCCTTGTTATGTTGTAAAATGCAATCAGAAACTCTAATGCTAGCAAGAAGGGTATCATCAACATTTTGCGAACATATAGAAATATCATTTGTAATCCAATTGTTTTGTCATACTAGTATAGATGTACCATCCCATACACTACATCGACTCCCTGCCTTAATAAGTATTTGTAATTCAAAATGAAAGTAATGTTGATGGCAGCAACTTACTATCAAATAATGGAAATGAATCCTCTCCAACCATCTTTATTCTCTCTCATATGTTTCTCATCATGTGGTTAGAGGTGAGGATAGGTCAACTCAGACTAGTCTTTGAAATGTTGTAGTCTGTCTAACGAAACATTTGGAGGATTGAGTATGGCTTATAACCTTTCATAGGCTTTTTTTTATCTAGTCTGACAAATTTAAAAGTTTGGTCAGGCTTGAAAGTTTATTTCACATTAAGGTCATTAAATAGTCCATTTTACTTACTTCTAAATAGGTTAAACACACCTTAAGCCTATTTAAAAGCTTTTTTCACTATAAGGCTCGTAAGTTTCAACAATGAAATTAATTAATGGTCAAACATTATTCAAATATTGATCTTACATCTTCTATTTAAGTAATGAGTTCATGAGCTTTTATTATCTAACATTTGTCGAGTTGCACCTACTGATCACTCGGCTTTGTACGTGTGGGACCTTACTCTCTCAGAGGTCTGGGTCGTTTATTCTCCTCCAGCTGTCGAGTTGCAACCTTACACCGGAGTTTCTACACGGGTTTAGTGCTTAGGGTCGTCAATCCTATAGGGAGATCCACCTTCGCGCATAGAGGTATGTGGGGTTCATACTCTCTTAGAGGTATTTGAAACAATTAAAATAGGGTTCCCAAATTCTCAACGGTCCTAAAGGTTCCCTCGTCCATTGAATCTTAGAAGTACATCAACATATTCTCCAACTTGATAGTTCTACAAACAGACAGTCATATCTCATCTTCCTTACCAAGGATGAAAGAAAAAAAAAGTTACTATGCTGATTTAATTCCCTAAAGTTACTATGTCTCCCTAATTAGGTGGTATGTTATTAGTTACTTCCTGATTCGAGTAGGTTCTCATCAATATTAGGTATGTCACATCCCTAAGTACCGTTATCTTAGGGTTGATTCGCTTCAAAAGAAACAAATATTACGCTATATAAAAAACTTAAATGAAATAAATCAACAAATAAAATAGAGGTTCATCTTAGAACCCTACTCTAATATGGTTTAGTTACTCGTGGTAACTAAAGAAAAATTACAAAAGAAATAAAACATACCCTAGAGACTTAGAGTAAGGAGAGACTCCCCTTTTGAAACTCCTATTGTTTGCCTTCCTCTTGAACCTCTACGTTCTAAGTGAAAAACTATGAATGAGATGGGTTGTATTTATTGGCAAGTTTCCATCTGGGTTTGGACTGAAAAACTGGGTTTTTCCACTAAAAAAGTGGAAAAACCAGATCTGACTCAATCACAACTTGCCCAGGGCTCATGTTGGGGCGCATAGGTGCCTTTTTGCATGCCCAAGGTGCATTCCTAGGGCGCATGGCAGCAGCCCAGGGTACATCCGTGCAAATTCTTGCACAGAATCGCCTATTTCATCTTTCTTTTTTTTGTGATTCCTTCCATATAAGATGTCTTGGGACTTGGGAACAAAATTTCCCTCTTTGTAACGTCTTCTGAGACCTCTTGAATCTTCATTCATGGTCTTCCCAAGATCTTCAAGTTGTTTTGTTTTGCTTTGCCGATTTGCATGATTTCTTCTTGAATTACATCAAAACACCTTATAGTTGCTATGTTTCGAGAAAAACTTGAATTACGTGACTCAAATAGAAAACATTACAAAATGTCCTAAAAACCGTAGGCAATCGTTCTAATACTCCTCTATTTTGGATTAAAACTAAATGAAAATGACTGAAAACCATCATAAGAATAAAGTAAGATGTTGTCAAGCTTCAATTTTATTGTAAATGTACTATGAAAGTATTTATATATTAATAAAATGAGAATTCATATCATCTTTGTCTCTTTACTTTTTATGTCTATTTACATTTATTTTATGTTTTTATCATTTTTAATTATGTCATCAAAATAATAAACGAAATCTAGGCAAAACATTGTTTCATTGTTTCATATAATACAATCTGAAAATACCTATCAATCTGTCTTGGATTATACAATCTGAACTGAGGGTATTTTGGAAGAAAAAAAATAGGGTGCGTGAGAAACAGATAGGGTGAGCAAAGTAATAGTTAAAAAGAAGTTTACTTTAGTGGAGCCCAAACAATTACATTATAAAAAACAAAGATTACTGCTCTTCGCCCTGCACGTTTCGCTCCCACCCAGTGTACTGGACAGTAATGCCCCTGCGTGAGTTAAGTCACGCAGCGTGTCTTAACTGACGCACGTTATAAGCTCTGCGTGACTTAAGTCACGCACCACTGGCATGTGCGCGAGTTAACTCACGCACGTTGGTCAGTGGTCAGAGCTGAAGAACAAACATTTTTTGGACTATGGTCAGTTTTTCAACATTCAATCCACACATTTTTTTACCAAATTTTACACGTTTTTTGACCACATTAATGGTGTTTATAACCTATACTACCATTCTCACCTATAAATACCCCTCCGTACTTCCCTAAATCCTCACACCATATCACTTTCTCCCCCTCCTCACTCTCTCCCTCTCTTTCTCTTTTTTTTTGTCAATAGTCTCTTTGGGGGCAAAAGTGATCAAACTTCTTCGGGGTAAAATAGTGAGTAGCCGACTTGGGGAAGTGATCGACCCTTGAGATAAGTTTAAATCTGCTTTTTTTAACCCCATAAACTTTTTACCGTGGGTAAAAAATAATTCTTGGGGTAAAAAAAAACAGATTTAAATTTAGCCCAAAGGTTGATGATGTATTTTCCCCAAGAAGGCTGCTCACTATTTTACCCCAAGAAGATTGGTCACTTTTTACCCTAAGAAAGAGAAAATAAGCAGATTTAGTGAATTCGAATAAATTATTGTATGAATTTGTATTGTATGAATTATTAATAAAATGATATATTGTTATATGCCTCATTTCTGGTCATTCCTTGTTATTTATATTTGCTTTTATTTTCTAATTTTGTATTTAATGAATAAATATTAATTTAGTTCATTTCCTTTTATTTATATTTGTATTTATTTAATGACTAAAA
>Ga0228711_1003952_pt1 | contig 22989 bp, 10 predicted proteins | sample MedpolnodulmetaG_2_FD_177996 | JGI IMG/M metagenome (GOLD analysis project Ga0228711, IMG submission 177996) | Root nodule microbial communities from Medicago polymorpha collected in Santa Monica, California, United States - brown nodules | ecosystem: Host-associated > Plants > Roots > Nodule...
GTTTTACGCCCTATCAATCTCAAGTCTTAATTTTATAACGTAGATATTTAGGTTGTAAACAAACAAACAAATTACTTTATCAACTTAAAATGATAATCGATGTCGAACAATCCATGATGTCGCACTACGGCTTAGAATATCGCATCAGTCCCTGTGAAGACGATAACATAAATACTTACTTTTGATATACGTAAATATGCTACATCATCTCTCTCTTGCATAAACGTGGGTATCATAATTTATATATTCTATTCAAATTCTTTAATCATATTTCAAAATAAAAAATATTATTGTTTTATTTTTTAAAGATGAAATAATGTAAAGTTATTAGTGAGACTTATTTAATATTTCTAAGAGTTGTATGATTAAAGTGAATGAATATTTATTAGACATTAATAATAAAAATTGAGTGAATTTTACTCCAAAAATAAAATGAAATAAAATAAAGACGGAGTGAATTAGTGATGCGTACACGTGGATATGATATGTATTGTTACAAAAATATGACTATATTATTTAGAAAAAATAGAAGAAACAAAATAGTGAATAGTACCTATAGTCTTGGAAAAGTTGTCAAATTATTGTTTTTTTTAAAGAGACTAAAATGAAATTATATTACCACATCAAAAAGGTCTTCCTAGCACAAGGTGTGCTAAGGAAGAAACACCCAAAATCAAGACAAAATCTGAACAATAATTACAAGGCAAAATCAAACCATAGAAACAAAACAAGAAAGAACTAACTATTAGCCAATGCCTAGCATGGTAAACAGATTAAGTCACCAACCATGATGATTGAGGGGAAGATTAGTGTATTTCCCCTTCAACCACGTAAAAGTTAGCGACTTAATCTTGTCAACCATCTGCTGAAGAGAACTATTTTTGTTATTGAAAACCCTGTTATTTCTTTCTTTCCAAATTTATTACACTGTCGCAAACCAAATAACCTGTAAAATGGAACGCTTCGACTTGGCAGCACCACCAATAAAGCTGAACCGAATAAAATGACTTGATGCATCAAAAGGCATTACCGAAGAAATACCAAGCCACCTGAGAATATGGTTCCAAACAGACCCAAAAAAATTACAATGTAATAATAAATGAGAAGATGTTTCCACCGCCCCACACCGTCCAACACAAGACTGAGCTTCGATGTCAATAACATGACGACGACAAAGGTTGTCCTTGGTAGGGAGTCTATCACGGAACAGACGCCAAGCAAATAACACCACCTTCAAAACAAATTTCTGTGTTTTTTTATCATTATTCCTTAGAAACGTCCATACACGGATATCTACATTATTTTTAATTTAATTACAAGCTATATTAAGCGAGAGAGGTGGAATTTGTTCCTTATCATGCAACATAACACCTTAGAACCAGTAGCTTTCCTCTTTTCTAATGTCTCAATTTGCTTGGGTTTATATATACACTAGCCATTGAATGGTTTACTTGTGTCTCAAAAACTGTCGTACATTATAACCTAGACTATAGATAACTCGTTAGAGGTCGATAATTTAATACTACTACGAAACTTATGTTTCAATAGTTTACTCCAATATAGGCCTCTTTGATTTCACTCTCTTCTAGAAGAGACATACAGTATATATTTGATTAATCTATCAAAAAAATAAGTACTCCACTCGATATTTGATTCAATATAAGATGAACACATAGAAGGTCAAGAATCATTGTGATGCCACATGGTGCTTTTGACAACTTTAATCTTAATGTGTTGGGGACAGAATTACCTTTATTGTTATGACGTCTATTCCTTTGGATCCATCGAGAGGACACTGAAACCCAAAGATGCCCCTACCATAAAAAAGATGAAGCAAAGGGAATTGAGCAATGTACAACAACCAATTAATGGTCTCGTAAGTCAATAATCTAACCCAAATTTGGCCCCATAATTCGGTAACTACTTTACTACTTTTAACTTGTCCGAGTGATTATATATGTGTGCAATAATTCTCACCCGTAATTCAGCAAGTCAAAAACTTGCAATGGGGAAAAGGTCGATATAATTTTAGTACTACAAGCTTGTCACGCAATTATAAGAGGTTCAAATACTTTACTCCGCAATCTCCCTTGAGAGAGAGAGAAATGAAATGAAAAGAAAAACATGTCCAAACTTTACAAAGGTATCAGCAAGAAGAAAGCGTATGTTCTGACAATCAACATTCTTTTATACCATTTGCTTTTGACATTTTTGGTTTTCTAACACCAAATGTTGTTGGCCTTCTACATAGAGTTCAAAAGGTCATGCATAGCAATGTCATATATCTTAGGTCCATGAATGTTGTGTTTACGATGATTGGTTTTGCCATCCAAAAAGGTCTAGCGGCACAGCTTGTTGCCCGTTTGCCTTCTATTCAAGTGTAAATAATGGTTTATTGTTTTTGTATATCAAACCTTTATTTAGGTTATCTAACATATATTAATTAGTAGGAAAATGCTACCAATAGCTTTTAGGGCATTCAGGTAAATTTTTAAATACCCTAAAGTTTGGTTGGATACCGATATCTATAAGCGAAATTAATTTAAAATTTGAATTAATTTTTAACTAAATTGATACAAAAATATGATAAGTTATTGAATAATGGGATGATAGATACATACTCAATCAAACTTATAAGACACCCTTATGTTCATGTTATATATATTTATATACAACAAATTTGTAATGTGATAACGATAAATGTACAAATATTTGACAAAAACAATTAAAACTATTTTTCTCTTTTTTTCACTAATGTATTTTTCTTAATAGATGTAAAATAATCAAATAACTCAATTATTTTGCAACAGATGAAGTATATTTATATACAACACATGTTTTTTTACTCCTGCTTTAGCGTGTTATATTGTCGTGGCTTATACAAAAATCCGTGTAAGGAACCGGTGAATCGATTAGGCTGCCTCCTGGAAACAAAACAAATGAGTACGTCAACTTGCAAATCAAAGCATAAACAATAGTATAAAACACTACTGTGACTTTGTATAATGCATGGTGTGTTTAATATATAAGCCAACTTATTTTCAAAATTTAAAAGATTCTTTTGGCTGCATGCAATTTGTAATCTAGTCATCTTTTTTTAATTTAAATAAACGGGGAAGATACACACTGCATGGATGTTTACTGTTTATTAAAATAATAGGAGATTTTGTCCTTTCGAATAAAAGCAATATATTTGTCCAATTCTCACATAAAAAGTACGACAAACTTATTATTGCCTGCCACAACATATGTGACAATAATGGAAAGTGGAAACACACAAATAGGCGAATTATGTACGTGGATATTATGAATATAAGGAGAAAAAAATATATAAACAAACACTTAATACATTCTTGTAAAAAAAAAAAACACTTAATACATTAGTTTGAAATAATGTGATTGAGCTTAAAGGCAACACAGAACGATGGTTGAACAATTGAAGAGTTCAAAAGTTCAAGGTTTGAATCTTAAAAGAGCAGAAAATACTAACATAAAAATTGTTTTTTCGAGACGTAACATCCATCATAATATTATTGTGGTCCAGAAAACGATTCATACTATATCTCATGAAAGGTAAAAATATGTTTATTTCAATCAAAATTGATTTAGAAAAAACTTATCTTAAACTTAACTGAAATTTCATTGAGAATTGTCTTGTAGAGTGTAAATTTTCTGAAAGGTTTATTTAGGTTATTCATCATTGTATTACTTCTCAAACCTTCAAAATAATGTAGAATGGAGATAAAACAGAGTCTATTTTACTCCCACTAGATGGATTAGACAAGGAGACCCTCTCTCCCCTTATTTGTTTGTTATATGCATGGAAAGACTTTCTCACATTATAGCGAATCATGCATGAAAACATATGTGTGCTGGCAGGTATGGTCCATAAATCGCTCACCTACTTTTTGTTGATTATCTTCTTTTTTTTTCCAAAGGCTTCAATTGAGCAAGTTCTTTGTACGATGCACTATCGAGATATTAAGTGGTGAGTTAGGGATTAAAAAACCCAACCATATGAATGAGACTTTTCTCGTGAAGATGTGGTGAAATCTTATTCAAGGCCCATATGATCTTTGGTGTCGTGTCCTTGTCAGTAAATATGAGAAGAATAATGATTTCAAGCTAACTTGCAGCTACCAGCCTTATGATTCGTCATTATGAAAAGCTCTTGCATGTCTTTGGAGTGAGTTTCAACTGCATGTTGTCAGACAAATTGGTGATGGTAGACAAACTAATTTTTTTGTTGGGCAAATGGGCACCTAGTAATATGGAGCATTTCCCTTCGACTTTGGAAGGTTTTATTGATACCACTATTTCAGTAAAAGTGTTTTAAACCAAAATAGTGAGTGGGATGTGAGTTTCCTGAGTGATAACCTACCCCATGTATATTGTGAATCAGGTTCTAGCCATCCTTACATCCTCAAATGCATAAAATTCTGATACTTTTGGTTAGGGAGCTACTAGCACCTACCAGTTTACTGTACAACATGAAACCAATATTAATTTTGAGGGAGATCGGAAACATTTATGGAACTGGAAGGGACTCAATGTATCTAAATGTTTATGTGGTTAACTTCTCATGTACGAATCCTTACCAACGTTCGTCGGAGCAATTGGGACATGGGTATATCACCTTCTTGCCTTGGTTGTGGAAGGTAGGATGAGATCACCCTTCATGTCTTACGTGATTGTGCGCATGCAACCCATATATGGATTTAGCTTGTTCTGTCTAACTGTATTTCTTTTCTCTTAATTGCAGGGACTAGATTTTTAACAACATCAAGGGCCATGGAATTGGAGCATCCATTGGTATATGGGAAGCTAATTTCATGACAACTTATTGGTTCCTTTAGATGTAGATGAATAAATGCATTTTTAAGGAAGATTTCTAGCTAGAGGTCGCATGTTCCTTTGAGAATTATTTAGAGTTACTCTAAAGACATAGATGAATCTGCATATCATCACTGCCGCTAGAGTCCACTTCATATGGAAACAATGCATATTTGTTGGATTAAATCTCCACAGGGTTGGATCAAGTTGAATAGTGATGTTGCTTACAAGGAAAATTGTGATGTTTCAGTATGTGGAGAACTATGTTGCAACTCGGATGAATGTTGGATCAAAGGCTACACAAACAAGATTGGGTCGTGTGGCGCACTTCATGCAGAAATGTGGGACTTATATCTTGGTTTGTAGTTTGCCTGGCGAGACAATATTTCGCATCTTATTGAGTAATACAAAAGTTTTGATTGATATGATCTTGGATAATTGCAACTTCAACAAAAAAAAATGCCTACTTTGGTGAGGCACATTTAAAGTCTTTTAGCTTTCAACTGGCGTACTCAAGTTCGTCAAACTAGGCGCGAGGGAAACATGAGAGCAAATTGGTTTGCTAGTTATTGTCTCTCTATAAGTTTTTATATTTGTGAAGTCTCATCCCATTTTCTAATGAGTTCCATAGTTTAACTTTTGAAGATTTATTTGGGGCTTCTATACCCATAAGTGTTTGACTAGTTTTTTAGTTTTTGTTTTCTGTTTGGGCTTATGCCCTCATTAGTACCAAAAATAAAATATAAGTATATTAATTATGGTTTAAATATAAGTCAAATTTCAAATATATTTGATTCAAATTTAGATTAATTACATTTGACTTTTTTTTTTTAGATTTAAGAATACAGGGGGTTACCCAAAAGTACTTGCATAAGATGACAAAAATCCCTTCTAAGTTTGACCAAAAAAGTAAGACTTTGTTGGAACTCATGTTTTTATCACATTAAAAAAGTCTTCTTAACATAAACACAAATTAAGAAAAGAAAGACAAAAATAATTTTAAAATTTGTGTTGAAAATGACAATTAATAATTTTTTAAAAAATAAATAAATTAATACACATGTCAATGTACAACTTTTATCTATTATAAAAAGTTGAATGTTTTGAAAATATTCATTGTAATGAATTGAAAAACATATATCCCTGTTAGCATGGACAATGCATTGTTATATAGAGAAGCTGTGTCAGAATATCTAACACCTTACTTATTCGTTTTACAAAATTAATTCTATCCACCAAACTACTTTAACTAAAAAAAAAATCTTATATGCTAAAAAAAATCTTTATAAATAACTTAAAAAAAAAAAAAAAACAAATCTTCTTTTTTGACTGTGTTTGTAGAAGGAGAAAGAAAGAAAAGAAGAAGTAGAGGGTGGTATGGTATCCAAGGCAGTGACACGTGTGAGGAAGGTGAGAGGCAACCTTCACACGAATCACACCATCCTTCCTAAGTAGCCCGCCCACAACCCAGAAAGGTGAATGTCAGCATTTGGGTTAGTATTTTGAACTTTCAAAATACAACCCCACTCTCCCTCACTCTCTCCAATAACGTCTCTCCATTAATGCTTCTCTCTCTCTCTCTCTCTCTCTCTCTCCACATTATTCTTACCCACTACTACTACACACACTTTCTAGTTTCTACTCTATCTTCTCTAGCTAAAATCACTTCCTACATTTTCTTTTTTCTTTTTGACCCTTGTCTTCTCGCGCCTATCACGCTCCACACTTTTTCCCTATAATTTCGATGTCTAATATTACCTCCTCTTCCTAGGGTTTTTCTTCTCTCGTCTTCCTTCTCGATCTGCGCCATTTCTTCTTCTTTCATGATTCTCCATGGACAAAATCAAATCTCAACGCACCAACTCCAAGCTTCATCTTCCTCAAGGTCACTCTCTATTACTTCTGTTTCAGCTTCATCTTCTCACTTTCTCCTTACTCTTTTTCAGCTTTTACTTTTACTTTTACAATTTAATTTTATTCTAAATATTTTACTCATTTTTGTTTTTTATTTTCTAATTGAATTGCAGTTTCTTTGTCGATTAGTTATTTTAATTTGATTTCCATTAAGGATCAGTGATTTTGTACGATAATTTAACTTCAATTCAAGATAGTTCGAATTTTCAACAGTATGAAAAAGTTAATTACGAAAGTCAAATTAATAATGATTATGACGACCAAATTTTTTTTCTGCTTTTTTTAACTTTTCTGCGGTGCTATCGGCGTGATTTTGTTAATTTTCATCATGATCTTTCTTCTGTTATGATTTACTTTGATTAAACTTTACTTCATGTCTCAATTCAAGTATAATGTCGTGTTTGTTTTAAATTTTGATGAAATTCTATTCTATATCAAGTTGATGATTGTTTCCTTGCATTGATTTTGTAATTTAGACCAATATTTACTAATTGATGTTTAATTAATTGCTCTAAGTATCTGCTCGTGATTATTATTCCTTTCATGCTAATTTTGTTGTTGTTTAATTCATTTTCAGGGAAAGAGCAGATTCATAAACAGAGACAACATCCGGATTTGTCTCCTGATTCTAGTTCTTCCATTGGCGGAATTGCAGAGAAAGATTCGGTGAGCTGTTTTTTCCTTTTTCATCTTAGTACTTTCACTTTTGGTTATGAATTTATGTTATAGCTAGAATTCATGAATAAGGAAAGTTAGTTTCTTAAATCATTGAGCTGTTTTATTTATGTCACCGTGTTATTTTTAGAAAACAAAAAAGGAAGTAGCAACACTTATAGAAAATTTGTGTTAAATTTTGCAGTTCTCATTTAAATTTGGGTGGAAATCTTCTAAACAATCAGTTGGAACTCCAATTAAGAAGTTATTAGCTGAGGAGATGTCACCAGTGACTGAATCCAAGAGAAGATCCCCAGGTGTTATAGCTAGACTGATGGGTCTTGACGGTCTTCCGTCTCAGCAGCCTAATAACAAGCAGCACAAGGATCCACAGAAATCAACACCTTTAGAGAAAAATCGAAGCAGAGGAGCGGCAAATGATGGCCGATCGTCTAGGAGAAGCTCAAGGGATCAGGAAGAATTTAAGGATGTATTTGAGGTCTCAGAGATTCCGAAGGTAGAGAGTTGTAGGTATTCATCTTCAGATTTGAAGGACGGTGAAGATGAAATGTCATTCATTGAACAGAAGTTCATGGATGCCAAACGCCTTGCAACTTATCAGGATTTTCAGTCTTCACAGGAGTTCCATGATACACTTGAGGCGTTGGACTCTAACAAGGATCTTCTGCTAAAATACTTTAAGCGGCCAGATTCTTTGTTTAAAAAGCATTTGAATGATCTGCAAGCTACTCCTTTCCAATCACATTCTGGTCATGTAGAACCAATCAATATGGAGAACTTTGAACATGATTTCAATTGGAGGTCAGATAGGGAGACAACAGGAGTGAATTACAACAGGTTTCATCAGAAGCATCGTGATGGTTATCATGGCCAATTTGACAAAAGACGTGCGATGCATAATTCACCAAGATCGTCAAAGATTGTTGTTCTAAAACCTAACATGGGAAAATTTCAGAGTGGTACTAGAATTGAATCATCACCTTGTTCTCCGCATAATTTTCTGCCAGAACATGGAAATCATGTTGAATTTTCAGATGTCCGATTTCGAGATACTGAACTGTATCAAAAAATAAATTTGCCTGACAGTGCAAGGTCTTTTAGGCACAATTCTTTGGAATCTAGAGAAATTGCAAAGGAAGTAACGAGGCAAATGAAAAACAATCTGAGCAATGGTTGCACGATGTCTTCCTCTCCTAGATTTAAAGGATACTCTAAACATGATAGTTCAAGCAGTGCTTCTGGGAATGAATCTCCAGAGGAAATAACAGCAACTTTGGGTAAGCCGTTTGACTTAAATAGACGTAGCAGACGGTCACCCCGTTCTAGTGAATCATCCGTGAGTAGAGAGGCAAAGAAGAGATTATCAGAGAGGTGGAAGATGGCACACAAGTCTCAAGAGGTGCAAGGCACCAGCAGGAGCAGCACATTGGCTGATATGCTAGCGTTCCCTGGTAAGAGAATGAAGGGTACACGTTTTGACAGCCTGCCTAGTGGGGAAGGTTTCAATGATAAGTTTGCTCGCAACGGCGAACCTTCTGAGTTGGTTGAACCACTGGGTATCAGCAGCAAGGATGGTTGGAGGGATGCATGTATTAGTAGTTTGTCAAGGTCAAGATCTCTTCCTGCTTCATCTACTGTCTTTGGAAGTCCTAGAACATTCTTGCGTGCTGAAGCACTTCGTAATGATCGATATATGGTGCCAAAGGACCTTAAACGGGAGAGGAGAAGAGCGACAAAGAGTCTTGATCATAGACATGGTATGAATTCTAGAAGCACAATATCTGGTCACAAGAAGTCTTGGTCTGTTCATTCACTGAAGCAGGAAGTTAATGAGTTCTCTCCAGACTTAAATGAAGTTCAAAATAACATGAAGACCAATCTTGAAGAAGATTCACCCAATCTTGAGGTTCTGGCTCCTGAAACCTTTGAGCCCCTTAGAGATAAAAGTGTTGTTTGTGATGATGTTTCAGATGTATCAAATGAAAACACTGTTGGGCCTTCTGAATCTTCTTCGGGTAAGGTTCTTCCTGGATCATCGGCTCGTGTCTTAGTAAAAAGCAACAGTAGTGTTGTTGACGAAGAAAATTCAATGCAAGAGGTTAGGTTTCTAGCCATGTTATTTTGATATGTTTATTGATACTTTACAAAAGCTATGATTGTCTTAATTTGTTGAAACAACTCAACTCACAGTTTGTGTTGTTTTGACTCTTAACTTTATATTCACCTCATATCACATAAGCCAATTAACCAAATAATTTCTCATAAAATTTTTGAAATTATGAAATTGACTAGTCTAATTAGCTAAAAACCTCTAGCTATGAAATTTGCAAATCTATGATCTGGTGTTGAACTCAATATCTAATGGTTTTGTGCTAGCTATTTCTATTTGAATATGTGAACCCTTATTTATACATTTCTTAATAGCCTTATGTTTTGCGCAAAATTCCTTTCTTGTCTTTTGTCTGCTTCAGTCTTACTATTTTCCTATTCTTCTTTTATCTGATCATCATACCGGTCTTTTCTTGAGATTTTGATTATTTTTTGTAAATCATGTAAAGTTTCAAAAACATTGGAGTGTTTCAGAAATTATTAATATTAATACAGAACACCCATGTCGTTGCTATTAATATTTTGCACAATTGTTTAGATGGTGCTACCTTAGACTTATTCATACATTTTGTGAAGTTATCAGAGGATAGTTCTTTTTTCTCAACGATCAATTATTCTGGATAGTAATTACTAGCTAGTTTAAATATTTCAAAGTTCTGTTAAGTGTCTTGTTTGTGCTGATTTGATATTGTTGTAATATTCAGGACGTATCAGCTGGTTCTACTGGTGGAATTTCAGTCCTCTCTGAAGCACCTGTATCTGGACACGAATCTCAATGCTGTAAAGATGCTGATCAACCCAGTCCAATCTCAGTTCTTGATCCTTCTTTTACAGATGATCTGTCATCTTGTTCTGAATGTTTTGGGAGTGTCAGTGCTGACCTACAAGGTAAGGAAACTGGTATTAATTTTGATTATTCTAAAATGCTACTGTTGCGTGTAGACCTCACCTTATATTTGGATTCATAATTGTTTCCTTTAGTTACTTAATCATCTCTGCCGCGTGTTTTCTCATAATTTCCATACCATAGACATCAATAGGTGACTATTTTATGTAATATTAAACCCTATTTATGGACATCCTATATATGAAGGTTAAAGGTTTACAGTTTTATGATCATAGATGGATTTAGCAATTGACTGAAAATCAATTTTTACATGTTTTGCCTTTTTAGCTTGCCACATTTTTGACAATAATAAAATTACTTCAATTTGCATGGTAGTCATGGTATGTAATGTAGAAAGTGGAGACAAATTGCTATATTCTATCTTTTTTTTTTATAGATGCTATATTCAATCTTACATTACCACAAATTTATTATTTAACCATAGCAAGGGTGTGTTTAATGGGCAAAAACAAACTGCAGTGTCAATGACTTAATAATTACGTCATCAATTTCTTAATGCCTTTGAGGTCTTAGTATATATATCTTAACAATCTCATGTTATATGCGACAGTTGTGATTCAATTTAAGTAGCTGTTAGTATTTGATAGACATGATTAATCACCAGCACAAATGAATTTGTTGCTCAAACTTTCAACCATCTTCTGCTTCAAACCTTTCATCAATTTTTTATGGAGCTTTATAACTGAAGAGTGTTGTTTTGTTTAACGGTTGATTGGCTTTCTACTAAGCATATATAAGTCTGTCTCTGATGTTTGTCCCCCTTTTTTTTTTTTCCGGTTTCCTTGTTGTAATGAATTGTTATTGTTGATAGGGCTTCGAATGCAACTCCAGTTGCTGAAGTTGGAATCTGAAGAACATGCGGAGGGACCTATGCTAGTTTCAAGTGACGAAGATGGCGTGGAAGTATCTTCTGGAATGTTAGAAGGAAATGCATTATCGAGAACTGAAGATAGCTGGGAGTCTTCTTACATTATTGATGTTTTGTCTGAATCTGCTATTGCTGATGCTCAAACTGATAAAAATTTGGAAGTTTGGCAATCTCTAGAATGCCCTGTGAGTGTTTCTGTGTTTGAAGATCTGGAAGAGAGGTACAGTGATTTGACTACTTGTTCAAGGTCTGAAAGGAGATTGCTTTTCGACCGCATCAATTCAGGAATTGTCAAGATTCATGAGCAATCTACTGACCCACAGCCATGGGTGAGAAATGCAGTCAAACCTTCTGGATCAAAAAGGATTAACGGGCTTCAAGATGGTCTTTTCCTGATGCTAGGGAACCAAGGAAAGGTAGAGGATGATGTCCTGGGTAAGTTGCTGATTGAGGAGTCTCATTGGTTGATGTTGAGAGATGACATTGATGTAATAGGCAGAGAAGTTGAGAGATTGATAGTAGATGATTTAGTGGCAGAAATAGTCGGTATCTAGAAATTTTGTACCCCCCGAGAGAATAGTTGTCCTTAGGATGTTTCCCAGAGATGTAAATCAAGTAGGGCAATGTTAATTTCATCTAAAGATGAATAAATGGATAATAATATTTTTATGTGGACAAATAGATTATGAGGATGTGAATAAGTTTAGTGGAAATTGAAGAGAGCTAACCATGGTAAATCAGCTTGGATTCCAATCTAGAAGAATTTGGTAAATCATAATATCGGATACTTGGAAGTAGATAACTCAAAGTAAATGGCCTTCACTAGCACTACTCAATATTGCATTTTCTCCCAAAACTCTTCTACAATGTCAATCTTGTATTTGGTCTATCATGTTCTACTTTTGCGAACAAATGCCAATTCGTATGCATTATGAAGTTTTTTCTTTAAAGAGGAAAAAATTTCATTAATAATAAACATCCTAAAGAACAGGTAGTAACACTAGTACATCACACCTCAAAATGGCATGTATCAGACACCGAAACTTCTACACCAGCTACTGATAAACATAAGAAAAAAATACAAGCAATATTTTGCTCCCTAGACAAACACAAACCACTCCTAAGCAAAAATTAAGGGCCTCTCCCAATTCAATGTAAACAACCGAAACTAGGCACTGGAACAAACTTTCATAATGATTAAATGAATTTATATACTCCTGCGACCACCAATTTCAATGACCAAAAATCAGGAACTTTATCTTATATGCAGTTGCTCAAGTAACGTCAGTTCCGCGGGAAATTGAATGTAATCTATGATTCATTTTAGTTCCACATATTTTCTTTCAAATTTCATTGAATTTGGAATTTGCTTCATATCCTTTTGTATTGAGGTGTCTGTGCTGTTGGTCACGAATTTAATTCATCAACATTCTGCTGCTCTTCAATTTAGTTTCATATTCCTTAACTTCACCGGGTTCTTAGGTCTGGTTTAATTTTTTAATTTTTTTTGGAAGAAGACCTTGATTGCAATTAACTGGCTCAGAAGTAGTCCAAACTGTTTCTTGCCACTGTGATTGCTGCGAAAAGACAGTCTTCTCTTGTCTAAACATTTGTTCTCCTATTCTACTTCATAGCAAAGTTATTGAAATGCCTCTCATCATTAACACATCTTTGTGGTGAATTAATAGCAAGCCCAACTAATCATTAACCTAATGCTCTCTTAATTTGGTGATCACTAATCGATTAATTAATTAACCTAATCTAATTGATCAAAACTTTGAGGGAATCCTAATCAATTATCAAATCTATTCTATTCAATTACGTTATCATTTGGAATTTGAAATTATTCTCAAGTCAAATTAGAGTCTAATCGGTCATACATTGATTGCTAACCTCAAAATCTTCTATACTCAATCTTAATTAGTTTCTAAAAAAGTCAAATTAATCCTTAATTGCTAGATTCATTCATTAACATCATTAGCATAGTTTATTGCCTTTGTTACTTACTCTAATGGATCACACTACCCTATTATTATGTTAGTTTTGCTACAAATCTAGATTTTGCAAATTTATGATTTTAAACACAACCTAGTTCTTGCTATGCTAGGTGTATTAGAATTTAATTGATCCCAAAATTTTGATGATGACGATGAGGAAGAAAGGTGGCATATCTTTATCTGAATGACATAGACCAGTGTTCTTACGGTTAAACTTATCTCTGATTGATTGTAATTATAAAATGTTGGAACACTAGCAACATATTGGTAAGAGTTAGTGTTGGTATGACTTAAAAACGTCTCACATTGCAGAGATCTACTACTTAGTAAGTGTTTATATAAGTGGGGGGGTGATCTTCAAGGGTGTGCTCTTTGGTACCCACTTTTGCGAACGGGTGAGCGTTTAGAAAATATATATATTTCACATGCGACAACGTCGTCCTTCAGGGCACGGGTCAAAAAGAAATATATTTTTGTCACTTGAAAATGTTAAATTAGTTTTTGTTAATTTAATCCGAACGCGCTTTCTGTTAAAAGGAGAGCTTGCATCACTTATTCTTCACACTGAAATTCACAGTTGATGCTTCATGTGTTTTTCCTCTCTTCTCCCTCCTTCGACTTGTGTTGACGAGTCATTCTTCCTTTCTTCTACTCCTTCTGTCCCTTCGGTTTCAAGTGGTCTCCGTACCATATAGAGTGGTTTAATGGAACGATTAAACCATATTTGAGGGTGTTATTTCTCGAACGATTATTTACAGTGCAGTACGTAATCGAACAGGTGAACTAGACTGTTTTATCTTGGAGACGACGCGGTTGTTAGTCTACCTTGCACAAACTCGAATGGTGCCGCAAAACGTCTTAGAGAAAACGACCTAGTCGTGACTCAACCCGGTAATATCTTCCGTGGTAAATTTAATATTGTTAATAGGTACTTTTCTGAACTCGAAAAACAACATAAAATACCAAGACATATGAAAATGATAAATCGCAACAATAGTAGTTCAAGGATGAACCCATGTCCAGACACCGTAGGCAAGGGCCATCACTTCAACCCTAAATTTCTTGATACGTTATGTATGTGCCATGCATAACTTACCACCTCATATGGCTTTAGAAGAGAAACGGCAGCATTTACGTTCCTTATTGTTTACCACAATGCATGATCTTGCATTTAAGTATCAATCATCGAACACTTAGTACAAAGATAATTCGGTTGGCAGAGAACTATCTTGTATGTCCCACAACTTCAGTACTTACCAATAAATAGCGTGGAAACTAAATGGTAACCCAGTTTTTTATATTTTTTTTCAATTAGTAATCAGTAATACTTTACAATTATAAATAAATTTTGCCCTCAGTACAACAAAGTTCTAGGTAGGTAACTAACCCATTTACCTGCCATTTGGCGTGATCCATCAAGGCCTATCTTTCATCTATCTATCTACTACCATAATAAGAAAATTAATCACCATCATTTTTCTAAAATTACCCTTTCCTAATCTCCCTAATTTCATGTGGTTAATTGTAATTTCAAATTAAGTCATTATTAATCCCTTTTGTCCACAACTTTCTTTCTTTCCCAACGTCAATTTATCTCCGTAGTTTCTTTTCGTTTCTCAATACTACCATTATCATGGCTTATTGGTCATAAGGCCCAAAATCACGTTTCACTGTTTTGAATTCTGCTCTTTACCCAACCAAAAATGCTGATTCCCAACTGAAATGACTATAATGTCGATGCGTGAGTTAACTCACGCTAGTGTAAAATCTCTTTGTGAGTTAACTCAAACTAGTGTAAATCTTTGTTTAAGTCACGCAGATTTAACACTAGCGCGAGTATTTTTGGAATTTCAGTTGGGAATGAGCAAAATGTGTTGAGTAAAGAGCAAAATTCTACTGTTTTTTGGAACAATGTTATCCTCAACTATATTCCTTTTTTAACCTATTTTTACATGTTATGTTCTTCATGTTCTTGTTGCTTATCATACGAGCAAAGTCATCGCTTATTATAAAAGAATATATTTTCGCTTATAATATGTAAACTCACATAATTTGAATTTATATGTATTTTTTTAAAAGAATTTGAATTTATATTTTTGTCTACCGATAAATATCTTCTTAAAAAAAAATACAGGACAAATATTTGTCATTCATAAATATACACATGATTTTGCTTACAAGAAAAATATAAGAATAAATATGTTTTTTATCCATATAATTATTTTAACTTTCTGTATAAATATACACATGATTTTGCTTACAAGAAAAATATAAGAATAAATATGTTTTTTATCCATATAATTATTTTAACTTTCTGTTTTAGTCACCCTAGATCTTTTCTTGTTTTAGTCAACCTAGATCTTTTCTTCAACTGTTAGCCTTCAAAAAGTTTTTCATAACCACTTTTGGCCTCTATTTTTAAGTCAACTCATATGCCTCACTCGAAATTTTGAATATTTTTTCATATTCGTGTTTAGAAAATTATAATTATCTCTTCGAAAAAGTAGATTTTTTTAACAAAACATAATTTTTTATGTTTTTGACGCTTAAAAATTTACATTTAATTGAGATTTTGTTAAATCTTCCAGACATAAAATGTTATTTTTGCGGATATTATTACCAATATATTAAAACTAATGTCCACCATATTACCTAAAATGTTCTCTCTTAATCTCACTAATTTGGTGGACTTCATTGTCAATTTCTTATTAAATAATAAGGAAAAATAATTTATCATGACATAAATATATAAAAAAAAACTTTATCATCATCACTTATGCCATCTTTTTTTTTTGACAAGATATTATTCTCATCTCTTATAATCTTTTAATCTCACTACTTTGCATATAAAAAAAAATTAATAGAAACACTAGATTAATGTTGATACTTTGAAAATAGTCATAATATTAAACAATATTTTGCATATGAAATGTTACTAAATAGAAACACCACATTAATTTGTGTTATTCAAACGGTGTTTTGTGAACACCTTTAAGATTGGAAAACAAACATTAATAATAGCATGGAATACTTCTTGATTGTTCTTTTCAAATCCAATAAAAATACTTTATTGCACATGAATGGAAAATAAAGCAAAATAAATTTGTAAGTTTTTTCAAATATAAATAAAATTCAAAGCTTTTTTATTACAAATAGTAGATGTCACGATGAGAGAAATTATTTTATTCAACAATGTTTGAAATATACTTTTCTTTTAAATTGTTGATCTATCCCATTGTGTAAAAACAAAAAAATTATATAGCTGAATATCCATTCCATATGAATGCATAGGATCAATAACAGGTAGTTTTTCATACCAAGTACCAACAAAACATACAATCTAGTTCTTTGTTGTCATGAGAACAAGTGTTTGTACAATCACGTAGACCTTACCTTAGTTAATTCTATATGCACAAGTTGAGGATTGGATTGCTTCATCTACAAGTAACTGACTTTCCTATAAATCTAATAGAGGCTATCAATAACCGTTTCAACAGTTTGTCGAGATGTAACTTATTGAACTGGTAGTTGTAAGCTCGATATACTCTGGTGCTTGAGATCACTTTCGTGTAATAATGTTCAAAGAAAAATTTTCCGCTCGCGAGTTCTCATATGGGTAGTCTACGGAGAGATCTCCACTTAAGGATACAATTTGACATTTAATCAAAAGTATTTGGACAATTATTGAAAAATAAACATTTAATATATAAGAAAATTTGTAAATAATTTATAAATGGAGAAATGAGCAAAATCTTGCCCCCAACATTTATATAAAAAAAATTCTCGAAAGAATATATATCCCCTTTGGGTAATACTTGTTTTTTTGGTTCTTATTTGGAAGCGAAAAATGTAACCTTGATATATCACACAATGTAGACAAAAGCTATGGACTCTTTGTTACCGTTAAGCAGCAGAATGCAATACTGCAATTGATGGTCCAAACTCGTGATACACTAGGCCCTCTGCTTAATGCTTTTATTGTGAAAGAGGTTTGTTATTTAAATAAGCATTTTTTGATAACTTATGAAGCAACAAAAATATACAAGTTCCTTAAAAAAACAAAAATATACAAGTGAATGTGAGTATTGATACTTTACTTCAAAAAAAATGTGAGTAATTGATACTGAAATTAAAGCTAGCAAAAATTATTAAAAAGTTATATGACTTTACACGAAGGGTTGTCAATTAAATTGTCCTAAAATAGTTTTTAGAATATTATTTCCTATTAAGGAAATGACTATTGTTCTTCCATGAAATTATATTTGCTTAAATTCATGCGATAGTGAATCTTCTATAAATACAAAGAAGTTAATTCCTATATATTATTAGTATAAGTTTTTAAATTCGTTCCAATGATAAAATACTTAGATGAATAACAAATTATTACATCATTTGATAACTTTAAATGTTTTAAAACTACTCAAATATTAAATTAACTACTTTTTCATGATTGAAATAATGTGAAAAAGTTCCCTGAATCTACTTCCCTTAAACTTTTTTTATATATATAAAAAAATGTAATATTTAAAAGGAAAAAAAATATGCAAATCAAATACTACATATCTACTTCCCATAATTCGAGCCCTTGATAAGTTATTGTCAACCTTGTTGTCTTCTAGTTCTAATGAATGAATGAGTACAAATTCACTCATTCCACCATATTTGATCCCATGTGCTACTTCATCAGGAGTCAACATCAGGTAAATCGTACTCCTGCAACTGGACCGGCTCTTGGCATATTTTGGATGTTCTACCTAACAAAAAAACTTATATTTCTTGTGATTATGTTACAAACATGTTGATATGATACTTAAAAGAACACTCATGTGGTGGTGACTAGGGTAGTTCTAGAAACAAGTATCTAAGGATGCACTTGTCTTCTTGGGTATGAATATTGTATGAACTCGTAATAGAACCAATGAAAAAAATAATCAAGTTTTTTTTCTAAATTCTAGAGTCTACATGATCTTTACTCAAATTAGGTCGAATCACATCTTATTTTTTAATGCATATGAATATTATTTGATACTTTCAAGTTACAACATTCACACTACCACTTATGCTATTCGTATATGATATATATTCGACCAAAAATTAGATCGTAACTCATTACTTCTAAAATAACACTTTCTCTCCAATTTAACCCATAAATTATATAATTAAAGTAACAAGTAGTTTCCAAAGCATATAATAAATTGTTCAGATTAGTCGATGTTATTAAGATGGATTCCTTATGATAAATTTTCATATGTTTTAAATATCAAAATGACGAATTTATCTATGCTTTACGGACTATTTTTTTTATTTTATTTTAGAGGATAAATTAGAGAGAAAAAATGATACTTTTTTTTAGAGGATGAGAAAATGATACCTTGAGGACTACATTTATATTAATTTTATGAAATGAAGTACTTAGGCAAACACTTACAGAACTGCATGGGCATGGCAGTGTATCATATAAATATAATATAACTAGTAGAACCAAAACCTTGGGGAAATGAACAAATTTCAAATAGGATTGAAATAAAACTAGGACATGGACGCTCCTTTCATTTCTTTCTCTTTGAAGATAAGAGACAACTCTAACAGTGTACTGCATAGAAGCACTTAAATAATTGACCATTACTACTGTCACAATTTTGTATATATTATATAGACATATAGTGCCAAAAACAATATTATCGTGCTATTTTGTCGTGTCGCCTCGAAAAATATAACTCTTGTGACTTGTGACACTATGTGCATTCTTTTTTTCAAGAAACAAAAACAAAATACTATTACATATTAGAATCAAGCATGAACAAAAAATGCATGTAAATTTCATGATTTTACTCTACCACCCCCCTTACTGCTTTCAAAGACAGAGGAACCCTTGCTAAAATCTGCATTTACAAATTACAATAATTAAATTGATAAATTAATATTAAAGGGTACATCAATGCCATAAATATTCAACTTTCCTCCTAATTAGATGAATTTGGTTTCTTTGGTGTCAGATCCAAGTGCTGGCCAAAATTGTGCATTCTTCACCTTTGATATGCTTGCCAATACACTAAATGGAGTCACATCCCCAACTACTGTCACCTTCTTTGCAGCAAAATCTATGTTGAAGGAGGTAACTCCTGCCCATAAAATTAACAAGATAAAAATCTCATATTTGAATTCCACTCAGAAAATGTGTGACATATTTATTGACCGTTCGATCTTAAATTGAATAGTAAAGATTATTTGAAGATGGTTTCGTGAAGATTTCAAGTGAATTAATTGATTTCAAATCGATGATCGAGATCAATTAGTGCATTTAAATACATTTTTTAAATGCGGAGAATCAAGTCTATACCTTGCATTTTAGAGATGTGTTTCCTCAGCTTCCCTTCACACCCTTTGCAATGCAAAGAAACCCTCAATACTACAACCTGATCAAATATTACTCAAATTATCAATTATTGAACATTCAAGTTGTGCACAACGGTCCAATTCAATTCACTTCATAAAACTAGTCATGGTTATTCTACAAACATATGCTTCCAAACTTGCTTAGTTCATATTCACGAAGCATATCATAAATTTAAAATTAGAGAGCCCTTAGAAAGCAATAAATGCAAAAAATTAAGATTGGGAAATCCTAAATAAGTGCCAAAAAGAAAATGCACGAAGCATTGACACTGGACACGACATTTGTCACTTCTCATTGACACCGATAATAATTTGTGAGAACGTAACCACATGTGTTGAATATGTCCGACCTGTGTTGGACATTGGACACACCTTCAATTTAAAGTGTTGGTGCTACGAGAAAAGAAAACTAACCTCGCTTGAGGAACCAGATTTAGATGCAGGGTTGGCTTCATTTTGACCAACAACTTGATCCTTTTTATCATCAACCTTAGTTAATGCCAAGACAGGATCATAATCTGAAGAACCGTCAAAAAAAGTTTTGTCACTGAGCAAAGATCTAGTTGAACCATGTGGAGTAATTGAGTCAGAATTTGGCTTAACCAATCTCCTTTTCAGAATGGAATCAATTGTCTTAGAAGAGTAACTGTTAGTGACATTTTCCTCTGTGCTTTTCTTCTTTTGCTCATAAACCTTAGCTCCATTTTTCATGTTCTGTCCAAGTGGCTTGGAAGAAGAAGAAATGATTTTCTTCTTGGGGTCAATAGGTAGCTGAGAAGAAGAACATGGAGCAGTGATAGTCTTGGAAGTGCTTCTTCTTGAATCATTGATAATAGGGTTGTGGCGATCAATGACTTTGCCTCCAAGTTGAATGGTATTTGAAGAGGAGCATGAAGCTTGTTCCATGCTAAGACATATTGCTGTTGAGGCTTGTGAAGCACAGAAGATATCCATTCTTTTCATCTTTTGGATAACAAAAACAAACAAATTTAGTGGTTCTTAAAAGAATCTGTAGGTAACTAGCACAGAGAGAAGGTTCTGATATAAAGAGAAAAAACTACTACCTAAGTAAGCAGTACAAAATAAAAGCTTGGCTGACACTGAATGCTTATAAATGTGTTTGTTTGTTTTGGACATGAAAATTAAAAAAATAATAATTGAGTGAGTTATTTAAGGGTATAGAAACATAAGGTGTTGACACTTGACAGTGAAGTGGAAACTTGCATTAGTGTGTTTGTTTCAACTTAAAGTAGATAAAAAGGTTTAAATTTTGCCAAAGCTATATATCAAATTTGAGAAAATTTAAATGTAATAAAGTGTAAACAAGTTTGGAACAGTGACTTAATAGTATAACATCCAAGATCCCTTTGTCACTCGGTTTGTAGTGGGGACCTCAACCATAAATAACATACCAAAAAAATATCAACAAATTAAGGTTGTTCGTATAGTTTTTTGAGGAAAGGTTGTTCGTATAGTTGTCAATGGTTTTATCATGGCAATAGGAATGATGCACGTGTATTAGAAACAAAATGCCATAAAAACGAATCAATGCAAAATTTGACAAGTTTGCAATGACATGGATAAATGTCCTGAATGACCCTATCGTTATTGATGTTTTGGCAGATTATTATTGATGTAGGATTACCAAGTTTACGTTAAAGACACAACAAAATAAGGTGATCTTTTGATGAGATATAACAAACATTTCTTTTGCTTTAAATATTGAAAATGATGATAGCTATGGTATTGTTTGTGAAAGAAAAAAAAAGTTATGTTATTCATTCTTTCCAAAAAAGTAAATAATATTATAAGAGCAGAGAATATGTCAACATGGTTAAAGCAAACAATTGAGTTCAAGTGTTTAATAAATTTCATCAATAATAAATTGTTTAAGACAACCTTAATTCGATTCTGGATCAATTCTTATTTAAACTTTACTTATTTTTGGCTGAACTCTGGATTAACGGGTTTTATATGAAACTCGAGGAATCTTTGAACATTGGGATATGCAAAGAAGGGCATAAACAATGTGAATACATCAAAAATTGAAGATTCATCATTGGGAACAAGATAGTGAAGATTCAATGGCCATGTATTCAATTGTATCGTTTTCCATGTTTGCTAAACTTCTTATACTAGGATTAGATTAACCCTCCTTGAATCTTTTTATGTAATTTAATTCTCATTTGATTATGCAATAGATGTTTATTTCGATTTAGCTAATTGTTTATGTTCTTTATGCTCTTTGTTAATTTAATCGGTATCAAATTAATAGGTGAATAATCACGAATAACTTTTTTTAGTTAGTTTCTCTCTTTGATGATTGCTTTCCTATCCCAGATATTCTTTTGTTAAATGCCATTCCTATACGACATCTCTACATGTACAAGTGATCTTTGGTCTGCTAAAAATTTAAGAGATTGAACATGACAATTTCAGTTATATTTTGTTTGATCATAAAATTGTTCCTGAACTTGTCGAATTGGGGGGCAAGATTTGGGAAAAACTGAAATTTTTGTCTCCCACTAAACGAAAGCAATTTTTTTTGTCTCAAATAAGGATTGTCTAACCAAAACAGTATTTTATCTACCAAACATCGTACAAGACAAATCAATTGTTCAATACTTGAAAAATTGATCATGTGATGTTTTATCTTATAATGTGATGTTATGTTTTGTATTGTTTTATTCACTACTTACCTTCTAACAACAAATCAAACGCGATCATAATGAACTAAAATGTGCGGATCATTCTCCACGGATAAAGCAAGACCAATATCCAAGAAATAGTTGTCAATGTATGATAATGATTTCATATACTAGTCCCGATTTGGGCATATTGTCACGGGTATATATATATAAGAAGAACATGACCTTAGTTAAAAAAAACTAATGAAAATTTGGCACAAATAACTAAAGCATTTTTAGGGGAAAATTGGATGGAAAGGAGAACTTACCTTATCTGTCTAAAAGATTTTATGAGATTAGTCTTTACCAAATGGTGGTGGATATTTTGTGTCTATAATTTGATTGTTAAAAATCTTTGTGAGTTTAGTTTAGTTGGTAGGAACAATACATAATATATTTAAGATTTGGGGTTTAAACCCCAACCATCATAAAAAAAAAATTGGTTGTTAAAAAATGGTTAATTAAGTTTTTAGTCCCTATAAATATTTACAGTTTTGTGTTTAGTCCATACAAAATAAAATCACACTTTTTAGTCCTTGTGACATTTTACTTAAGCATTTTAGGGACCAAAAATGTGAAGGTGAGAAAAACCACAAGGGGGGG
>Ga0228711_1003954_pt1 | contig 22984 bp, 8 predicted proteins | sample MedpolnodulmetaG_2_FD_177996 | JGI IMG/M metagenome (GOLD analysis project Ga0228711, IMG submission 177996) | Root nodule microbial communities from Medicago polymorpha collected in Santa Monica, California, United States - brown nodules | ecosystem: Host-associated > Plants > Roots > Nodule...
TGCAAGTAAGTAGGAGGTGTGAAGCATGCAACATATGTGGCATGTCATGCTTGCAGGCAGTCCTTACCCACTAAGAAATAAGGAGCCGTAAAGTGAAAAAGAAAACTTCCCAATTAAGTACTTGACCACAAATAGTTTATAGATGAAGGAATTGAATGAGAGCCACATAATCTAACATCTAATGTAGATGATCTTCAAATTCCCTCAGGTCCTCCCAACACCGTATTTAGTTAACATCACTAACAAAAATGTTGAACGAGATACAAGTGAATAATCACAATTATGAGGTTAAAAAATTTCTTTTTTGCTTATACTACAAGTACAAATCAAGGGAAAACCATAGAGCCATAGAGGACAGAAACCAAATGAGAATTCAGTATTCCGAGCTTTCACACACAGACATCTATTGCATATCTTTCAACCTATTAAATCTCAAAAGCAACATTAACATAAGACAAAAGAAAACAGTAAAAGTAGTAGATGATACATCAAAATTAAACTAGAATAGAATAGGGTTGGTGTGATTTGATATTGTATGTATATGGACAACGTAAAAGGCCCAATCAAACATAAAACTTTGTAGAAAAAGCTCAAATTCCTCCCTTGCTTCCACTTCTGTTGATAGATTTTCTTGCAAAGTTGTTTGTCATCTTAGTACCAAATCACCTTTCTGTCTTTCAGCTCTCAAATTCATACCTTCATTTTTCTACTATTAATTTATTTTTTTTCCAAACCAAACATATTCAACTTTCAAGTCATATCCTAGGGCTTTATTTTTCGTATTCCAATATGTATATTGGATTTATTTGTCATATGCATTTGGCGTCTTCCGTATACACAGGTTCTTCCAAATTTCAGTTGATCATAGAGTAATAATGCATCCAAGTGTTTTAGGATTCTTCGAAAACCATTACAGTCTCTATCAGATAGCTTTGGTATTGACTTTGTTACTTTGGATTCCAGCTGTTGTAGATGTTCCATACCATATTCATATTGATCGTGATTATGGTTCAAACTTCAAAGCAACTAAGTGCACATGGTGGTGAAAATCAAACAATAATTGAAAGTAAAATTATAATGCATTTACATAAAAAAGTGTCTTAGATTTTGTGACTGAAAATTACTATGTCAAAATAAGTTATATGTAGACAAAGATAAGGTAGACGGAATTTTATTAGATAAGTATGTCAAAATAAGTAACACAAATATTTCAAAATCAATTGTATCTCTTTAGAGCAACATCTATCTTTTTTATTTTATTTATAGGTTCACTTCACTTAAGATAATTCTATTCAAGGCACTATCAAACACTAAATTCCTCTTAGTCTAGATTCAAACTTAGTATATTAAACCGTGGAAGTTTAACTTCTTCCACTAGATCTTATTCCTTTGGTGAACTTCTACACTTTTATCTTTATCTCTTATAAAATTAAATTAAAATATATAGAAAATGCTAACAAATGTCATTATACCCCTGTTAATTAAGGAAGCAGTAATAAAATCATGAAACTTGTGTAAACAATTCTTTAAGAGTCTCAAAAATGTTTTTTCAATGTAAAATTTCCACTTTTTTATTAATGCTGTTGGGACATTTTTTAACATGACTCATATATATGATCATATATATATATATAAAGACCGACAAGGATTTTCTTTTCATATAAAATGACCACTATAATAATTTCAATCTTCTTATCTCTTTAAACTAAAAGGTAACTTTCTCTCCATGCTTGCTAATTTATATGGTCCCGTAGAAAAGGCACCCTATCTATATCTCTGTTTTTTCTAACTAACGTGGTGTTCGATTTGATTTAGCAAAACACTACGCTTGTAATAATATTGTTTACATAATAAGGTGATCAATTTCTCTAGATTCCATTAATCTTAGCTATAGTTTATCCTTAAAAAATAAAATTATAGTTAAAGAACCCTATGATTCATTCGTACACCACAAAGTCTTCCTTTCATCACTAGAGTATATTGGCCCAGTTGTTTCACTCCTACTGAATAACATCACATCCAATCATCAAAATCGTAGCAAGCAAAATCAATATGTTTCCATGCAATGTCGTTTTGATTCCAGCATATTTAAGCTACTATTGTCACTTATTCTTTTTTGTAACATCACTAGAAATAATTGAAATATCAACGAATATTTAGAGACAGAAAAAATAAGATTCCTCTATAATTCTGTCACTGAATTAGAAACGTCAACTTTATGATCAATTTCCCCCTCTAATTTTTATGTTATTTTAACTTTTTCCAATTGTATTCCAAAATCAAAAAGTCTTATTTGGATCAAATCTCAAATTAAAATTATTTAGGCACACACGTACAGATAGATAAAAAAAACTAAAAAAGAAATAATTTAATTCCTTTTTCTTTTAATCTTTTATCTGTGTGTTTTGGGACAAGACCCACTTCCTTAACGGATTGGGTCACCTCAAGCCACTAGGGGCTTACAGAGACCATAACATGGACTTGCTCTAATTCTATTGAGTCAAGGTTGTGTAAGCCAATTTGGATCGTTCATCCCTGATGTAATGCTAGTTTCCTCTAATCTATTCACAAGTGTCCTTTGGATAAAGTTGTTCGGTTTAGGATTAGATGGAAATTTCAAACCCTTAGGATGTGTTTGGTCTGCAAAACAGTAAGTACTGGACAAAACAGTACAAGACAGAACATCACAACACACAGCAGTACTTGACAAATTTTAATAGCATTGAATAATTTTTTTTGTTTTATATGATTTTTGGGGGACGAAATGTTATTTTGGTATTTTAGACAACTTGTATGTGGGACAAAAAGTTATATTGTGGTTTGGTGAGGGGCAAAAATATCATTTTTTGTCCTGTCCCTTGCCTCCAGTTTGTCCTGTACCTGAAACAGTTTTATAAATCAAATATTGGACAACTGAAGTTGTCTTGTCATGTCCTTCATTTTTTAGGAAATCAAACGCACCCTTATTCACCGCTATAAAGACCAACTCATAGCCTTCTCCAAGGCACACATGTTTTCCATCCCAAAAACACCACATATTTGACACATTCTTAATTGATAATTAAAGTGTTCACAAGTACATCACCCCCTTCAAAGAAGAAGGAATCGGTCGATGTTCCGCAACTAAGAGTCTGTGTCCATCACAGCAAGACCGAAGATCTCATATCATCACGGATCATTTAACGACTTCACTGAGGATGTTGACCTCATTCCCCTTTGGTGGAAAATATCTCTAATTTAGAATTGTTACAAAGAAAGTATTTCTCTCCAAAATCAACCCAACCAAAGAAGTAGTACAAATATTGTCGTGGTTTTGCCTTTTGGAAATGGCAGGGAACAAACTGGCCCCAAAATTTTGAATTTCACATGCGTCTCTTTTTCTTATTAGTAGTGTGACGCACCAACCATAGATTAAAAAATTCCACCATAATTATCCTCTAACTTTAACCATATTAGGCCTTTCCTTATTGTAGGTTTGGTAGCTAGATGGCTAGACCATCTAAGAAAATAGGTTTGGACACTTACCTAAGATGAAGATGAATTCCTTTTATAACAGTCTCAACAACTTCAAATACAGTTTCACTTAACTCATAACAAACAAACCAATATTATGCAACGTACTAACGTGTGTGCATGTTTACCTTCCATTTTTTTTTTCTAAAAGTTTACGGTAAAAAATGTATATGTCACCGTGTCAGAATTTCAAGTTTATGATTATCCATGATTCTGAAGTTTCAACTCTCAACCATACTATGCTAGCAGACCATGGTCCACATCCCACTACCAGAGTTATGGCGGGTTGACGCTGAAATGTGAGGTTTAAAATTCATGTTGATGTTTCTCTAGCTTACTATCATATTGGTACAAAGTGTCCCCCCCGGCTAACAACGATTGATTTCCGTCGAAAACCTATGGGACATACAAGATAGATTCTTTCCTCCCAATCGTATTTTTTTCCACACATGGGCCAGAAATCGTACCCCGGCTATATGCTTAACATGATCCCTTACCGATTAAACAAATTGATGTTTCTCTGTTTTGATAGAAGAAAGAATTTTGTATTTTAAATCCTTCATTTCATTTCTCTATTTTCATCAATAATATATGCAAATATGGAGAGACAAAATCAAAATACGTGTTAAATGTATTTAAGATAACTTCTAACTTGGTTTTTGTATCTGCTCCGCTTTTAGATATAGTTTTTTTTGTGTTTCCTCTATTAATTACTCTTTGGGTTTAGATATAATTACAGTAAATTCATCTCCAACGGTTATCCCCAATGAAGATATTGTCACTATCTTAACATTCAAATACTTGGTGAGAATTCACATATCATGACTAACATTGAGATTTGGATTTAAATTAATCATAGGAAACTCAAAATTGGAGTGATTAGCATCAAAGGAAATTTGAGTTCACAAGTTTGGTTGTGGCGCTTACATTACCTATTAGGCATATCTAGCTTAAGTTCGATTTATTTATGATCATCGGGTACTATCTCATAGTTAGTGATATATAATAATTTAGTGATTTATTTAATAACTTTTTAGGTGTTTAGTGGAAGATATTGAGTGTTTATTAAATAATAGTATTAAAAAAATATATAAAATGAGTTATAAGTACGAGTAGTGCTATGTAGCACGACTCAGAAGCCCATGAATGTAGCACGACGCGGCAATCAAGTCTCTAGCAAATATAAACATATATAAACATGGGAAAGAGAAAATAATGAATGAAAGGAAAAAAGCTCATCCAACCGTTTGTGATGTCTCGTGTCCATTCGTGCTTGTATGGCTGTCGTGCCATTAAGCATTTTCCTATAAGTACATATGTGACTCACTTAAATATCTAAAATTAGAAAATTTATTATAGATATGCACTAATAAATTGGAAAAAAGTTGTTGGCGACAAGAAGAAAGGAAAGCTCTATGGTCTTGGTAACTTGGCCGCTAACTACCGGAAGGGTAGTGTTGCATCAACCCTCAGACTTACCCTCAATCATGGTGAAGGATCCTCCCAGCAGCCTAAGCTGACGCCAGAGATGCGGGAGCTTATTCATAGATTGACACAAGAGCAATTCACGCAGCAGATGGCGAGTCAAGCGGCCGTTGTGCAAGATTTGCTTAACCGCCAAAGATCATATGAGGAGCAGCTGACTCAGTTTAGGCAAGCACAGGCTCAAGATCCCTCCCACACTAGAGCAGCGCCGGTTTTAAGTCCCAGTGTTGAGCCTTATCTGGTTGATAGAGATGAGGAGGATGATGTGGATGATGATGAGGATTGAAGTTGGACCTCGTTGTGATGTGTGCCCTTTATGATATATTCTCTCGTGTCTTTATCTATTTAATTTCTTGGTATGTAATATTTGGGGAAATTTCTTATATTTCCCGGGACAATTTCTACCTATTAGGTACTTATGGTTTGTAGTATTTCATACAATTTTAATTTCAATGATGCTAGACCTAATATTTTGTGTGCTATTATTTTAATTTGCATTGTTAACTACTTTTTCTAAACCAATTAAATTAAAAAAAACATTTTAAAAACGTTTTTTAAAATTATTTTAAATAATTTTTATTATTAAAACAATTTTTAAAAAAAGAAATAAAAAAAAATTAAAAATGTTTATTTTAAATATTTTAATAATTAAATTTAATAAATTTTCGAAAAAAATAAATTAAATTGTTTTTTAAAATTATTTTAATTTTTAAATTTTAATATTTTGATTTTTTAAACAAATAAAAAACGTTTTTTTAAAAAAATTCGTACACAATTTGCCAGAGGTTAACCCCACGCAATGTCCCTGGCATGTTTTGAAAACGACTGATGTGATGCTGACACAGTCTGCAAAAACCTGCATTGACCAGAATGCGTCTTAAAAGCCTGCAATCATGCAGACACAATTTGCCAGGGGTTGAGCCAGGGCCTATGCCAGGAGCGCATTTTGCCAGGAGCTAAACCCCTGGCAGGAGAATTTGCGATGAGCAGATTTGCTGGTGATTCTGCTCCTGACAAAACCCCTAGCAAACGTCCAGTTGTCAAGGCTTTTAGCATTTTACCAGGGCTTCTGCCCTGACAAATTGCAACATTTCTTGTAGTGGAATCAACCCAAGATCACACTTTTTTAATATCTTACCACTTGGTGAAATTATGTTCACCTTCTTTGTTTCTATTGGAATTCAGGAATTAGTTAATTAGAATATTAGTTTGCTAATACAAGAAGAATGAGAATAATAAATTGAAAATGAAAAATGAAAGGATCAATTTATTATTCTAGAGTTGACTAGAGTTGTATATCTGAGACTAAGTCATTGAGTGAGTTTTTTTTTGCCTCACTTGTGATTCGGAGGTACCTATTTTCAGAGATGCCTTGTCACTTGTACCATGTAAGGTATACACTCCCCCAGCTTGCATATGATGCAGTACTCTATCTTTATTAACCATTGTCCAGTAACAACAATTAATATACACAAACTTAATATTTCATTCATCTCTTTTTTTTTTCATCTTTATTAACCATTGTCCAGTAACAACAATTAATATGCACAAACTTAATATTTCATTCATCTCTTTTATTTCAAAAAATAAATTTTTTATGTATAATCCAATTTATTATCTCCACCCAAATTTTAATCGCCAAAGTTATATACATCATCCAATCACTGTTATAAACAAAAATCTACATTTTATGTTTAATGAATAAATGATGTATGTGATCTATATTATAAGTCACATATATCACTTATTCAATAAATGTAAAAAGTTGATTTTTTCTAATAATAGTGATGCACCGGTAGGCATACCAACAGGGCAGGTTTAAGCATTACCACCCCAGCCCCCGCTTTCATGCACCCATCCCAAAACCATATTAGGGGTAAAAATTGAACACCCAACCCTGCCCCCAATGGGGACGGGTTTCACGGCCCCACCCCCATCCGCGAAAACTTTATTTTTTATAAAATATTTAAAAAATACATATTTTTTTCATTTTTTTCATAGCGACAAAAAACAATAATTATATTAATAATTAAAGATCTAATCAACTTTTTACAAAAGAGCAAAATAATTCTAATAAACATGTTTCTAAAAACTAATAATATATTAAAATAGGTTAGTGCTTATTTGACAGAAAATGAAATTAAGATTATAAAATTTAATAAGGTTGATTTCAAAAAGCGGGTGTTTGATCGTACTAAAAACTCAAATTTTCCCCCGCATCCAGTTAAATCCACTTTTCCCCATTAAATTCAGGGTGGGGTTGGCCGAGTCTGAGTGAAGGTGGGTTTTGTTGTCATGTATATGCACCGGGTATATAACCAACATATACATAGATTATGAGTATTTTTCAAGACAACTCTATACCAATACTCCTTTTTTAAAAAAAAATATACTCCTTGATTCCATCTAAAAACAAAAAAAATACATTGATTGAATTACCTTACCTTGGTCGTGAAGAGGTATGTGTACAAACCTTTGGATTGATGTATTTCTAGAGATCATAAACAACTTCAAGTGTGCATTATTGTAAAATTTAAACAAATGTTTAGACCCATTATGTGAAATGTTAATAATTGCTCTCGGAGCACTTGTTAACGAATTATAAAAGAAAATGTTACTTCGGAAATTGTGTATTATACTTTTTGATGGTTGAAAAAATGATTTTTTCAATATAAATCTTGTCTTTTCTTTCTACTTTTAGTTTCTTAACCAATGCCTCGGGACACCGGTTAACAAAGACCTTAAATTATTATCCATAAATAACCAAAATGTTTAACCTATCTTGTTCTACTTGTCCAGCCCTTCTAACGTAGTAACGTGGATCAGACGCACCTTTGCAATTGTATATTTACTGTGACCATGAAAAGAATAAAAATATAGAACTAAATAATAAAGAATAATAATAAAATCACTCAATTGAGACAGTAAAGAAAACATAAACAATACATTTGACTCTAATCAATAAAGAAAAAGCACTTGTAATAATTTGCGCTCTTTAAAGTATTACTGTTCCTTGCTCTTGTGTAATGTGTACCCTACATCTAATTAATGCTTTGTTTGTATCTGCATTCATTCAATTGAGTTTAAAGGTACCCTCAACAGTTTTAAGTAATACATACCCTACATCTTAATTTTCTTCTTTATATAAGCCCCAAAAAAAGATTTTAGGCCACAGAGGCTACATAGATAAATAAGGTCACCCTGATTTAATACCTAACCCCTTTGTGTTATTGCGTGTCTTTTTCACTCTTTCTGTCAAATGATATCCACAAAAAGAAACAAAACTTTTCAGATGATGTTCACAGTAGTCCTAAAACAGGTCCCGTGCCATAAAACATGTGCTAATCGATGAAGACAAACACAAATATATAACCAAATACTCCCATTCCCACCAATAATCCAACTATACACATTACATAATCATTAACAAAAGAAAAGAAAAAATATCCATACATTAATTAAAACCCCACCCCACAAAAGAAAATAAAAACAAAGCCACAAGCTACATAACCTTAGAGGAAATAATAACACAAACAAAACACACTTCATATGCTAAGAAGATCTTTAGGATCTTTAGATGGAGACTCTAAACTGTTTGATGAAGACAACGAGGATTCATTGATTGTTAATGTTGTTAAGTCTTCTTCAACATGTTTTGAGCTAGGTGGTTTTGGAAGCTCAGTGAGCATTTGAACAACTTCGCGCATAGTTGGTCTTTCTACAGCTTGTTCTTCGACACATAACATGGCTACATAGAACACATGCATCACCTCATGAAGTGGAACTGAAGGAAGTCTAGGATCAAGAACTTTTAGAACACCTTCTTTGTTTGAATCTGTCATTTTTCTCACCCATTGCACAATGTCTACCCCATCACCAAATTCTCCAACTGGTTTTCTTCCTGCTACAAGCTCTAGAAGTACCACACCGAAGCTGTAGACGTCGCTTTTCTCGTCGACTTTCAATGTGTATGCATACTCTGCCATCAAACTCTCAACATTAGTCGATCATCATAACAAAAAGAATCAGCCGCATATGGACCGTTTCAAACTAGGTATTTTAGATTAAAATAAAATAAAATAGGTGTCAAAATATCAACCATCCGATCAAGATTGGATGGTCTAGATGTGGCTGATTGCGTTACAATTCAAATTCAAACTATTAAGGGAATCAAAGTGAGAAAATCAAAGAAAACAACATCATTTTCCAACTACTGAACTTATAATATAACCATAATTACAGGATTAATCCAATTATAGGTTGGAGGGACCTATCATTAAGAATAAAACAAAGACATCTATAGCAGAATTATCTACTATTTGCTTTAAGTAGTAATAATAAATGGAACCTTACTAATTAGTGGACAATTCAAAAGAGATCATCAGCGCTTCATAGGAAAAAAGAAGTTAAGAAAACATAGCATGTTAGCATTATTAAATTATTAATTAATTAGGTGAATCAGAACAATATCTGCTACAGTTCCCTTCTACACCTAAACCAGTGTTGTTGAGTCAAAAAGGACAATTTTGCTTAGGAAAAGACAATTAATTCACAAGTTCAACACAATAATCATCAATTATATTGAATTTCAAATATGTTACCTGGAGCTATGTATCCATAAGAACCAGCAATAGCAGACATGCATTCAGAAGTTCCAGAATCTTGCAAGAACTTGGCAAGTCCAAAATCAGCAACATGGGCTTCAAAGCCTGAATCAAGCAAGATATTGTTTGATTTCACATCACGGTGAACAATAAGAGGTGAACAGTCATGATGCAGATAACAAAGACCCTTTGCAGCTTCCACAGCAATTTTGTACCTTGTATCCCAATGCAAATGACCACCTTTCTTACCATGAAGAACTTCACCTAAACTTCCATTAGGCATGTACTCGTAAACCAAAAGATTTGTCTCATGGTTTGAGCAGAAACCCAATAATCTAACAATGTGCCTGTGTCGAATTCTACCCAAAGTTTGAATCTCAGCATTGAAACCATGATCATGTGAAGAGCCTCTACTCATAGCCGGTAACCTTTTCACAGCAACAAGATCACCATTAGGCATGGCACCTTTGTAAACAATGCCAGCACCACCTTTTCCTATGATGTTATCCTCTTTCAAGGAATCGAGAACATCATCAACCGTGAAGTCCAAACGTTGGAATGCAGTTAATTTCCATGCACGAGCTTCACTCGCCTTTTTCAAAGACCTAGCTTTGAATATCGTTACAACAGCAAATATAGCGGAGCAAACAAGCAACCCAACAACGAGCAAAAGCTTCACAGTAGAAGAGAGTGGTCCTTTAACGTGAGGTTGACGAGGTCCATTAGCAACACCATCTTTGCAAGGACCCAAATAAGGTCCACAAAGTTCAGGGTTACCAAGGAAAGAGGTGTAGTTAAAGTAACTAAATTGGCCAGTACCAGGAACCAAACCAGTGAGATTATTGTATGAAAAATCAACAGAAGTTAAGCTTTGCATTGAAGCAATAGAACCTGGAATAGTACCAACAAGATGGTTCCTTGAAAGGTTCAAGTAATTCAATATCTTCATCTTAGTGATTTCCTTAGGAATCTCACCAGAAAGCTCATTACGACTAAGATCAACGAAAGTTAAAAGCTTACAGCGACTTATCTCGGGCGCGATAGGACCAGAGAATTTGTTATGACTAAAATCTATCTTAGAAAGCTGATGTAACTTTCCAATCTCAGCAGGGATTTTACCTGAAAACTGGTTACCATCAAGTATAAGCTTTTGAACACTTGTGAAATTCCCAATGGAAGGTGGTAATGGCCCAGAAAGCTTATTGTTGGAAAGAGTAACTTGACCAAGATTTGGAGACATTGAAAAAGGTTGAGGAAAGTTACCAGATAAAAGATTATCTTGAAGCTCAACTTGTGTCAATTCAGGAAGACCAAAAAGTCCTTTTGGAATTGACCCATTAAGAAAATTCTCACCCATTCTTATTCTACTCAAAGATTTACACTTTCCAAGTGAATCTGGAATAGGACCAAAAAGAAAATTCCCTAAAGCTATCAAAGTTTGAAGCTTGTTACCAAAACACATATAAGGTGGAAGAGAACCAGTTAACTTGTTTGAAGAAACATCAACAAGAGTGAGTTTACCATTTCTTCCCAAACTCTGAGGAATACTTCCAGTGAAGTTATTCTCCCAAATCTGCAACACTTCAAGCGCCGGCATTTCCCCGATAAACTCCGGTATAGCACCATGAAGCTTATTTCTAAACAAATTCAAAAGTGTCAGATTCTTCAACTCAGCAAAACTCGCCGGAACTTCACCGGTGAAAGCATTATTCGACAAATCCATTGATTTCAAGCTCTTCAAGTTCCCTAACTCCGGTGTAAGCGACCCAGAAAGTGCATTCACTTGAAGAAACAAAGTATCCAACTTCTGAAGCTTACCCAACTCCGGTGGAACTTCACCGGTTAAACCACAGTAAGCAGCATCAAATCTCACCATCTCCGACAAATTTCCTATCTCCGGTGGAATACCACCGTCGTAGGTGTTAAAGTAACCAATGTAAAGCTCTTTAAGGGAAGTAATGTTACCAATCTCCGGTGGAATATGACCGGAAAGTTCATTACCAGAAACAGCAAGATATTCTAAATGAGTCCAAGAGCCATACTCCGGTGGTATTTTTCCGGTGAAAAAGTTACCACCAAGATGCAAATGGCGGAGAAAAGCGAGATGGGTAACCGAAACAGGAAGTGAACCGGTCATGTTGTTGTTGTAGAGGTCAAGAACTTGAAGATTGAAGAGGTTGGAGAGTTGAGTAGGGAGAGTACCGTTGAAGATGTTGTTGGAGAGATTGAGAAAGCGGAGAGAAGAGAGAGAGGAGAGAGAAGAGGGTATTGAGCCGGAGAATTTGTTGTCGGCGAGGGAGAGATTGGTGAGGAAAGGGAGGTTGGAGAGGGAGAGGGTGCCGGTGAGGGAGAGGGAGGTGAGGTTGAGAGAAATGACGTGGCGGTGTTGGGAACATTTGATACCGTACCAGGAACAGTAAGGGGTTTTTGGGTTCCATGAGGTGAGGATGTTTTGTGGGTCGTTAGTTATGGAGGATTTGAAGGAGAGGAGGGAGTGGTATTCAGAGATGTGGGGTGTGGAAAGTACTTGGTTAAGGTTGAATGAGAGGAGGAAGAGAAGAAGTGGTAGAAGGGGATGCATTTTGAGGGAGAGAGGGAATGAGGGAAGTGAGATGAATGAGGGAAGGAATAAGTAAGTAAGTATTGAAGAAGGTTGTTCAAAGGTGGTGGTGGCCCTTTTCAACTCTCATGAATACAGCCAACATGATCAACAATTTTGTATATGTACCAATGTCTATTTCATGTTTTATTATCCATTCAGCTCTTAGTTATTCAAAAACAAAAACAAAAACAAAAACTCTGATATATATATATATATATCAGATTTGGTTGGTACCAGCTCATTAAATCAAAATATCTAATATTACTTTCCTCTTTGTGAATTAATCGGTAGAAAAATATGGTCAAAATATACTATGTCAATATTGTTTTTTGTTAAATAGGTCATCTATTGAGAGACAGAGTGAGTATCATTTACTAAAAAATCCTTATTAATTGTAGTAATTAAGTTGGGTGAAATTCAATAAATAAGAGTATAATAATGAAAAAAAATAATAGATGTTTATTCTAAAGTGAAATCAAACTTGTGAGATTATTGTGGAGTGTCGACCCTTATTTTTTTTGTTTGTATGTCGACATTGTTGGGATTTCTATTTGATTTATACCCATGAAGTATTTCCAAATCCTCAACGTGTATGTTAAAATTTTCTCATTAAAAAAGATTATGTAATATTACAATTAACTTTTTTGAGTCAATGATTGATATTACTGCTTACTTTGCTCTCCAAAGTGAGTTTGTTCACGAGAGACATATCGATCATTTTGGGTGAAAAAAACGTTGGTATTGTAATCCACTTAATATGAGGTAATAAACTTTCCCCTCTCTTGTCATATACAATGCGCCTAAAAAACATGATGATCATACACTATTGCTTCACGATCCTTAACACTAGTAATGTTAAACACATGCACCCTTTGATTATGATTCTAATGACTAGGTTAAAAGCCAATAATGCAGAAACATGTTCTTGTGACATCAAAACATTCTGAACATCTACAGAAAATAGAAGCATTTATATACATAAACCTTTTAATTGGTTTCAATTTCAACTAGTAGGGTACCAATTTGTGCGCACTATGAACTTGTCCAACTCAAGAATCAAACAAGGATCTTAATTGACGAGGACGGTACTTAGCCATGTAGGTTGATCCCCACATTGATTAATTAGGAATAGTGATTTAGCATAAAGCCTCATAATCATTCACAAAGTCATGTGCAATAGTTTCTATCCAGGGGAAGCTTTTTTATTTTTTTTCCAATAAAGTTAAATTTTGTCATTAGAAGAATGGTGGCCAAGACTCATGAATCCAAAATATATGCATCAATAGTGGTCACTTCAGGTTCCTACTAGCAAATTACTAGTACTACTTTATCGTAAGAGGTTGTTTGTCCTTATGATCCCTTTTCATTAACCACTCAAAGCCTCGTTAGGTGGTATATTATACTTGACCAGATTATGAGATTAATCATGATACGGAGTCTGCATATTAATCTTGTTGTTGATGTTAGAAACTGCTAATTAATCACACTTCACGTGATCCGTGATCGTATCACTTAAAACAAACAATATTTGTGGGGTATATATAGTCCAGTTAGTAGCTAGCCAGGGAGGAAATTTTAGGGGTCGCAAGTAGATTTAAAGGAGTGAAGGTATAATCGCTCTTTCAGTTTAATCACATGTCCACGATTCAAATTTAGTTTTAATAACGTAACAGTGTTAAATTTTTTAAGGAAGAACTTTGACATCCAATATAGCTCTTCTCAGATCGAGTGATTAGTTTTTACAATTACAAACATAGGGGTATCACACTAAAAAGATAAAATCGTTTAGCTCTTAGAGAAATGAGTAGTATGTGATTTACCACATCTTTACATACAAACACATACACAAACTATCAAAAATGAATTATCTTATGGGTAATTTATACATAAAAGAGTAGAATGTGAAATGACATTATTCAAACTCGTTTTATCTAAATCCGCTTAACAATAAACCCTCTCGGCGTTTGTTACAAAATTATTTAAGACCAAAGACAATTTCTTGAAAATGAATTTTGTGATAGAGTATGTATTAGTGTTTTTTTTTTTTTTGGACCAAATGTTGTTGGTGGTTATGAACTGGAAGAATCTACTTGACCTCTGCTTTAATTTCGACGGTTTGTGAGGAAACATTTTTTCTCTGTTAGTTTTTAGTAGTATTGTTTATCGCTCCTTTAGATCATGCTATAATTTTTGTGGATTGAGAATGAATGACATTTTAAATTATCCAACAATTAGTATTTTCAATTATATTTTGTAGAAAAAAATGATTTTCGAAATACGATATAATTAATACTATATGTATCAATCTCAATTAAATATCTTCCATAAAAAAAAAATTATTTAACAATAGTTCGTAAAGGATCGAAATAGACTTAACCGAGTTATTAGATTTATCACAAGCCTTTATCATATTAACATCCTTAAATAATTGATTCAACACATATTTAAGTACTCCTTCCGGTCTCAAATATAAGAAACGATTTCTTTTTTAGGTTCATTGAATAATTAATGTATCTGCTTTACAATGTAGACTAAATACATTAACTACTCAATGAACATAAAAAAAGAATCTTTTCTTATATTTGAGACCGGAGGGAATATACTAACAAGCTAAGACCATCCACAATAGTGCGTGTTTAACTTATTTAACACCACATTAAATAGATACCTCCACTGTGAAGCAAAATATATAGGTGTCTATGGAGATGGGTGGCTATGGAAGCACCTTCTCTCTCTTCATTTTTTTGTTGGTTCTATTTAATAAATCTTAATAAATTAAATAAATTTTGTTAAATGTAATGATATAGAATTATTTATGGATCTACTCCCTCCGGTCTCAAATATAAGAAAAGATTCATTTTTTATGTCCATTGAGTAGTTAATGTATTTGGTCTACATTGTAAAGCAGATACATTAATAATTCAATGAACCTAAAAAAGAAATCTTTTCTTATATTTGAGACTGGAGGGAGTATTTAATAATTTCTTTTGAGGTGCTGGGTTGGAGAAAATTGGTGCTTATTAAGTATTACCGTAAAATTAATGATGTAGACACATATGACCCATTTAAGCACCCAATTTGGAGGTGCTCTGTTGTGGATCGTCTAATATGTCTATAAGATACAATTATATTTTGACATTTAACATAGTATTTAAAGAGTGTGATTTACTCCGGTCCTTATCATAAGAAACAATTGACTTTTCAGGTTCATTGTTTAAATCATGTATCTAGTCTATATTTATAACGAGATACATTAATATGACAATCTATTTCAATTATAATTTATACTAAAATATTTAAATATATCAAAAAAATTATTTTGAGCAAATATGCTTAAAGTAATGGAAACAAATTTCTGAAAAGTGAAATGCTAACTACTCCCGTCGGTCCTTATTTTAAAAAACAATTGACTTTTTAGATTCTTTGTGTAAGTAGTGTATCTAGACTATATTTATAACGAGATACGTTAATTATTTCATGAATCTAAAAAGTCAATTGTTTCTTATAATAAGGACTAGAGGGAGTAGTACCCTAAGGAGACTACTAGTTAAGAAGATTAACATAGAAACGATAGTACTAACTTGTGCCCTTATGACACAATTTAAGAATCTAAAAATGGAATTAAATCATAAATTTTGTTTTGAAAATTGATGAAAAGTGTAATGTTTATGAAAATCAAAAAATTATTGTTTTTTATGAAAATTTTCTATTTTTTACATCTTTAACCAGTGTCCTAACCATTGTTCTTAAGACACCGACGTTAACCATTATTCTTAGAGTGCTTATTAGCAAAACCCTTCTTAAAAAAGTTTAACACACTACAAAATTTAATGTTTTTATGACTTAAATGATTAAAGTCTATTTTATTCACTAGCTGTAATAGCATTAAGATTTCACTAAGAACAAGAAAAACTAGGAAACAAAATTCATGAGCCCGAAGCTCTTTTCCCCGAAAACACGTTGTACCATTTGCAGGAAATTTAAAATGTCTCGAATGGTGTTCTTTTTGTCTCCTTTCAACTCTTGGAACCCCAAACTGTCCCTAATTCTTTCCTAAAAAACTTCAATGATCTCTCGTGTAAAGATCCTCTCTATTTATTATAATAAATGAAGGATGCAATTTGAAGAGAGATAGACACATAAAATAGATAGTAGATCCTACTATTAAGTGGGTCCTACAATCATTAATTACTTTTTAGTTTTTTGAATTTTTTTTGTGTCTATATCTCTCCAAATGGATGAAATGGAGAGAATAATAAAAGGAGAAGATCTTAACTCGATCTCTCCTCCCGCAATTGCCTTCCTTTTTCCAAGCACTCCCTCCATTCTTATCAGTATTAGTAAGCGATCTATTTGTAAACAAGTTGAGTTATCCATTCTCTCTCAGTTTATAATCTTTTTTATGTTAAGACAATCAATAAACTATGTTTTTATAACTACTACCTCCTGTCTTTATTACTCCCTCTGTCCTAAATTGTATGTCACTTTAGAGAAAAAAATTGTCCCAAATTATATGTCGCTTTACAATATTAATGCAAAATTAATGTTACTTTTCCTATTATAACCTTAAGTATTTATTACTATCTCTTCTTTTAATTCTTTCATTTATTTTTCTCATATTATTTATTAAGGACAACTTTGTAAACCAACTCATAATATATTTTTTCTACACAATATTAATTGCATTTTTTAATATGTGTGAAATGTCCAAAACGTCATACAATTTGGGACGGAGGGAGTATAAAAAGAAAAGGGGTCTTGTTAACGAGTGCCCCCAGACTCTCTTTAAGGATCCTAAATTTAGAAAATATTCCTTAAAAAAGTCAAATGTTATAAATTTCAATGCATTGATTACACGTTTTTTTATGAAAGCTTACTATTAATGGTTCCTAAAAAGTGCCCCGGGGCACTTGTTAACCTTTCCCAAAGAAAAAATAAAAAAAACATCATAATCAATACACTCATTAATTAATGTAATTTTTTGAATATTTTTATAAATATACCCTTATAAAAAATTATAAATATACCCTCGTAAAAAATTGTGAAGCATTAAATACACCCATTAATATTAAAAAACAAACATTAAATAAGAGGTAGAAAAGTCTTTTAAACAATAACTACATCTTAAAAGTTGTGATTTTTTTTTTTGACAAAAGTTGTGATGTTTTATTATTTATAATTAGGACAAGATTTTTTTTTAAAAATTTCTTATATATATAGGACCAGGAGTTTTTCTCATTTTCCCACAATAACACCCTTGATCACATGTCTCTGTGAGCTTAGCTCAGTCGGTAGGGACATTGCATAATTTATGCAGGGGCTATGGTTCGAACTCCGGACACCCCACTTCTTCATATTTAATTGTGTGAGCTCTAGTCATTAGGTTACTAGATAAATAAATAAAAACACCCTTGAGCACATTTTTACAAAAAAAAATCCTTAATCATGTCAAGAATGAATTGATTCAAGTGATAAAGAATTAAAACCCCTTAAACTGTTGGAACAAAGTAACTATTTGTGTTGATTTTGAGAGAATGAAAAGAGAGAAAGAGAAGAAGTAGAGAATTATTGTTGTAAACTTATGAGTTTTAGTGAAAAGTGATTACAACATGCCTTATATAAGAGGCTTATTCATATTGCTTGCTTGGTAAGCTATCTAAACAAACATAACAAATTTAGCTAGATTACCTAACTAACTTGTAATAAACCTTTATACCCCTATGAGTATAATATATACTCCAACGGGTATATAGTCTAATACAAACTTGAATTAACACATTCCAACACTCTTTCTTAATTCATGTTTGTTGAATCAACCATGCCCATCATTCTTCCAAGTCTTTCAAATGTCTCTATCTTCAATGGCTTAGTCATTGCATCTGCAATCTGCATCTCAGTCTTGCAATGCTCCAAAATCAGCTTTCATTTAGTAACTTGCTCCCTAACTTGAACTATTGTGTCTTGTGTACTATTTTTCAGTTGTCTCTATATTTGAATTTGAACTTCCAGAGGGAAAACTTTGAAGGATAACATAATTGATCTTCAAATGATAATAAGCTTCTAGAGAATCAGCGATTTGATCTTCATTAAGTGTACTTTTAGATGGTCAGAGACTTGGTCTTCACTAGAATAAAATGTTTGATCACGAGAGGCTGAACTATTAGACAATGGCGTGTTGGTCTTGAATGATCTTGCACTATAGTCTACACTCTAGAATTAAAAATGAATTATAGTTTCAAGTTCAAACATCAAACTAAAAAAGTAAAAGGCCTTTAAACTTTTAAAACATAGAATTTTCAAGACTCTGCAGGTTGTGTGAGAGTGTGAGAAGCGGCAGCAGCAAGAAATAGAGCACAAGTTCCAGAGCCACCATGAGAATGTTCAATAATGACATTATCTGAAAGATCATTGCCAAGCATTTCCCATACACTACTATGAAGGTAATTTCTGAAAATCCTATAATGTTCATAAAGTCCACCTTCAACTGTTACCACACTTTTTCTACTTTCAATTCTTCCAAGCCTCTTAATTATTGATACAATTCCAGCTCCGGCTAGGCGAGCACCTCGCTCTGTTACTATGTCGCAGACCTCGGCAACCACTTCGCGTGCCATTGGAGTTGTGCTAGTTATCTGAGTTGGTGTTGTTGAATTTCGTAGTAAGTGTACTCATTTTGTGTGCAGCTATGCATTTATTTGAATTTTAATATATGTAAAGGTGAAAATATTCTTACATCGAAGACCTTGTTGAGTTTCTCGGCTACTACTTCGCGATCTTCTGATGTATCTTGATGCATAGCAGCCATATCTGGAGATCTAAATTAATTAAGTGACAAGTCTGTTAGATTACTTGAATTGTGCAGTATTCCTATTTCCAATAGGTGCTCTTCCATTTGCATTGTTTAGAGTTTAGACTTCGATCCAACGACTTTATCCAAAGTCAATATGGAACATTTTGAAAAAATCATTTTTACTCGCACATAAACGCCAGTAATATACTTAGGAAAATGAATGTGATTGATCGTAACCATGTGTGTCATAGTCGTCTCGGTGTTAGACATCGACAACAAATTTAACCCATAATGTCCGTGCTACTTAGATAAAAACTGTTGCTTCATGTACCTTAGTGAGTATGGAGTCATCAATTTTGGAGGCACGGTGCCACCAAATAGGGCTGTTTCTTGTGCCATCTAAAATGGTGTCATCAACCTATTGAGTATTAATGTTTTGAGTCCTCTGTACTTTGAGACATGGAATGAGCACAAAATCAATTGGTCAAGCATGAGAGCCTCTAACCAGTGCAAAAACACGCATTTTTATTCCATAATTCTTCAATGCTCGATTTAGGTCTTTCACCAATCCTTTTCGAATCTGGTTACAAAAACTAATATAATGTAAAAGTCGTGCATTCAATCCCTTTCAATTCATTGCAAAATTGCTATTTTTTTTATTCCTTAACATGTGACTTAGGGCACAAGTTAACAAAATCGTAATTTATTTCACTAAATACATGTAAATATTGTGTGAGTTTTTTTAAATAAATACGCATGCATGTGCATTAAAATTAAAGCCAAAAAACTACAAGCCACTAACTCAACTGGGTCGTTGGTGTTTTTTTGTTGAAATGTAGTGCTTGTGAAAGGCATAACTTTGTCTACTGGATATGATGATAGGGTGAAACCCAATTTCTTCTTGCTGGGTGCAGCTCCCTCATTATTATCAGGATGAGTTAAAACAAACTTTGCTATCTCTGTAGCTATAAAATCAATTATTTCCTGACAAAAAAAAAAAGTTTCTGTTAAGCAAAACTTATTCGGATATGGACAATTATTAAGGGTGTGTTTGGATTTAGGATTTAAGAGGGAAAGGAAGAACTAAATGAATGTAAAAATACCTGAGCTGTACCAGCAAATACAACATCCGGGACAGAAATCTCTTCCCTATGTAAACCAGATATAGGCTTACAATCACCACCACTTCCTTCTTCATCCTACATCACAATAAACCAAACAATTCAGCTCAATTAGCTAATGAACTTAACCAAAAAGACGGGAAACCTAAATTCGGTTTCTGAAATAATTTTTTGTCAGACTTGTAAACCTGAGATAGTTTATACAAAAATAAAATAAAATAATACATCACAATAGTTTTAGGACAAAACTTATATGTAGTTCTTTAGGTATTGTTTTTGTTTCAGTCACTAAAAGACCTTTTTTTTATCCTTTCTTTAGTCAGCTTGGCCTGCTTGGTTTGGTTGCACACACTTACACACATACATACTATATTTGCAATTCGAAAAAAAAAATCAAAATGTCTCAAGCAACAACTACAAATCTAACGACTAAGTGCATAGATAGAGATACGCGGACTTACATATAAAGAGAGTATATAATAGAGGAACAACAGATCAAGAATTTATTTATCCAATCTGGTCCGTCACCAACTTACATTTGGGGGAGAGAACATCACACCAATACATTGCCAAAGAATCTTTACAAAGAGATTTACAAAATTAGCTTCAGCAAGCTCTTTAATACCCTTTTCGCACTCTCTTCCCTTGGTTCAAAGAGTTACAAGGAGACCTTAGCTCACAATGTTCTCCAAGAGCATCCTCTAAACTTCTCTAATTTACCCTTTTACACTCACTCAATATTTTCACTCTCAACATGTTTCCCATGTGTTTCCCACCATAAGTTTTAATACCAATTGTTGAGAAAAACCGGCATAGAGAAAATAAAGAAACACAACCAGAACACAAGAACATATGGTGGAAACTCCAAAATCAGAGAAAAACCACAATTGTTGTCTAATGACAACCATACGACAATACTCTATGCATACTTTTACAACAAATATACTACTCTCAAACAACCATCGGTCTCAGTACACTCACACCCTCTTAAGCAAACACATAACTACGTCCCATAACACTCTAAGACAAGAGTATAAGAGAAAGTAAAAGTCAGATACAAGCTTAAAGTATTTTTCAACTGGTGCATCTTGTAATGAAGAAATAGAGCCTATATATAGGCATCACTTTGCTTGTCTTGCATTCAAGAAACAATCTTATGGCCTATAAGACTTGCCAAACAAGAAAGTAAACAAGTGACGGAAACACCTTGTTTGTTTTGCACTTCAACATCTTTCTTTACTATTCTAAGCAATGTGAGGCTTTTTCAACATATATATTTTGAACCAACAACAACACTTAATTACAATCTTGTTCGTGATATTTTATGGGCCTTAGACCAAATTTTTTAAAAAGACCCCCCTTATATAACACATCATAATTTTTTTTTTTATAAACGATGATTGAGACACACATTAATTAAGACAGTTGACATCCAAGTTATACTGACACCCCAAGTCACCTTAATACGATGTTATGAAATCTCAGCTATGCTACCAGCACAAAACATTGTGTTTTAAATGCACCTCATCATATATATTATTGACAGAAAAAAGTATAAAAAAAAATAAAAAATTGGGGGCCGAATCAAACACAACAAAGCTAAGTAAAACGATACGTAGACATATCAAAAAATTTATAAGTTTCATTATATGATTTGATAATTCAATTGATTTACCACCTCTAAAATTTCTCAAAGATCTTCATTATCATTTATCACGATAAATCCATAATAATAGTAAAATAGTCTTCCCTCAAATCCAATAACATGAAAACCTTTTATAAATTGTCAATAGAACATGATATGTTGCTTATGAAAAATCACACAAAACTAAATTTAATGTCCTAAACATGAAACTTTTGTGATGAAATCATCTTATATTATGAAAGTCAAATACAAATTTAAGCTAGCTTCAATCTGAAACACAAAAAAGCATCCTCAAATGCTGAACTCTAGAAAGGAGTCTAAATTATGTGTTTTACATTACTTTTCCGTCTATATGTTTTATTTCTCAATTTTACGTTTTGGCTGACGAAATGATGGAGGTGTGAAATTAAAGCGCTGGCCGGGTATGTAAAAATGAAATGATGAAGGTTGAAGGGCTCATGGGCTGAAGTTATTTATAAATGTTTGGGCCATCTTTGCGAATTTTGCTATAAATACTCGCTATAAAACAGTGTTTGCCATATACACCCCCTGCCTATAATTTTTTTTGGCCCTAGACTTACACACTCTCGGCTTATGGCTAGGGCTGACCCTGCATTTAAAATCAAAACGCGTATAAAATGGTGTGCTCCACATAAATTTCGACAAATAAAAAAGTAAGTATTAGAAAGAGTGTTAAAAGAGAATGTTGATACCACTATTCAAATTGTGATGTTTGTTTCCTTTATAGTAGTCAATTTGGCTAAGCTATCTATCCTCATTTGTCCTTCTTTATGTATGTTTGATTGAAGCTGCTTTTTAGCTCACAGCAAGAGTCAATATTATTCATGTGCGCATTTGATAAAGACTTTAACAGAATTAACATGGTTTACTCCTTCACAAAACAAAAAAAGAATTAACATGGTTTACAGAAAGTTGACGGGCGTTAGACATGAACTCACATGTCAAATTTGTGGTGCTAAAAAGTGACACCTTTTATAAAAAAAAAACCCTCTTCAGTGGTTGATATAATTAAGCATTTTCTTAATTGATTCCCTAATACTAGTAAATTAGTAATACACAATGTTTTTCTCCCGGTTTGTTCTCCAAGAACACTTAAAAGTCTTAAACCTTTGAAGTCAACACGTCCATTGTCCTACAGTTCATTATATACTGTCCCAAGTAAGAACCATACCGTTTACTGTTTTGCGTAGGAAAAAGGTAAAA
>Ga0228711_1003957_pt1 | contig 22971 bp, 14 predicted proteins | sample MedpolnodulmetaG_2_FD_177996 | JGI IMG/M metagenome (GOLD analysis project Ga0228711, IMG submission 177996) | Root nodule microbial communities from Medicago polymorpha collected in Santa Monica, California, United States - brown nodules | ecosystem: Host-associated > Plants > Roots > Nodule...
GTCCCTTGCTTGTCATTTCCTGCATAAGAAGGGGGAAAATCAGGCATGTAAAGCATAAATGGTTAAAAGAACATAATTTGGTAGCTTTTCCTTAGATAACTTGCAGAACAAGTCACTAAAATGCCTTGCTTAACACATGAAATATGTTACTTTTGAGCACTTTTCAGTTAGTTACAAAAGCCCCGGACCAGATGGCGTGAGTTTTCGTTTTTTAAAAGATTTTTGGGATGATGTCAAGGGGGATGTCATGCACTTCATAACAGATTTTCACAGGAACGACAGGTTAACAAGAGGTATAAACACTACTTTTATAGCTCTCATTCCTAAAGTGAACAGCCCACAGCGATTAAATGATTTTCGCCCTATTTCTCTAGTGGGTTGTCTGTACAAAATTTTGTCAAAAGTGCTAGCTAATCGCTTGCGGAAGGTCATGGGGAGTTTAATATCCGAGACTCGGACGACTTTCGTAAAAGGTAGACAGATACTGGATGGTATTCTTATAGCTAATGAGGTGGTAGATGAGGCAAGAAAATCAAAGAAGGAATTAATGCTCTTTAAGGTTGATTTCGATAAAGCTTATGAATCGGTGGATTAGGGGTATCTGGATGCGGTGATGAGCAAAATGTCGTTTCCGGTTTTATGGAGAAAGTGGATAAAAGAGTGTGTAACAACAGCAACTGCTTTGGTACTATTTAATAGTAGTCCTACATATGAGTTTCCTTTAAAAGGGGGTTGCGCCAAGGCGATCCTCTCTCGCCGTTTCTTTTCCTTTTGGCGGCTGAGGGGGTAAATGTCATTGTGAAATCGATGGTGGAGAATAACTTATTCACTAGTTATGAGGTGGGTCATGCAAACTCAGTGGTGGTTTCCCATCTTCAGTTCGCTGACGACACGCTGTTAGTTGGTGTCAAAAGTTGGGCCAATGTGCGAGCATTACGCGCGGTTTTGTCCTTGTTTGCGGTAATGTCTTGTTTAAAGGTGAATTTTCACAAAAGTTTGTTGGATGGTGTTAATATTGCGGATTCTTGGTTGAATGAGGCCGCGACTATTCTGAATTGCAAGGTTGGTAAAGTTCTATTTGTGTATCTGGGTTTATCGATTGTGGGTGATCCTAGAAGACTGGCATTTTGGGACCCTGTTTTGAATACCATTAAATCTAGATTGACGGGATGGCATAGTCGTTTTCTCTCCTTTGGTGGTCGATTGGTTCTTCTTAAATTTGTCCTGACCCCACTGCCTGTCTATGCTCTTTCCTTTTTCAAAGCTCTGTCAGGTATAATCTCTTTCATTGAATCTATTTTTTATTTTAAAAAAATTGGGGAGGGAGTGAGGATAACAGGAAAATTTCCTAGATCACTTGGAGCTCTATCTGTTTACGTAAGGAAGATGGGGGTTTGGGGGTGAGGCAGTTGAAAGAATTTAATATTGCTTTGTTTTGAAAATGGTGTTAGAGGTTGTTGGTGGATAGAGGGGGTTTATGGTATAGGGTTTTGGTGGCGAGGTATGGTGAGGAGGCTGGGCGGTTGGAGGTTGGGAGCCGGAGTGTATCTACTTGGTGGAGAGTTAGCGAAGATTAGGGACAGAGTAGGAAGTGAAGGTGGCAGTTGGTTTGCTGACAGGGTGGCTAGTAAGGTAGGGACATGAACTAATACTTTATTCTGGCAGGATAGGTGGTTAGGATATGTTCCTTTATGTTGGCGTTTTAGTCGCTTGTTTGACTTATCACTGAATAAGTCAAGTACGGTGGCTGAGATGTTCTCTCTTGGTTGGGAGGAAGGGGGAGCAGCGTGGGGATGTCGGAGACGTTTGTGGGATTGGGAGGAGGAGATGATAGGCGAATGTCGCCATTTACTTGATAATTTTGTTTTGCAAATTGATGTTTCTGACAGGTGGCAGTGGCTCCCTGACATTGCGGGGGGTTACACCGTGCGCGGAGCATATCAGATTCTAACAACCCAGGCGCATCATATAGGTGATGACATAGGGGATCTTGTTTGGCTTAAACAGGTACCTTTGAAGGTCTCTATTCTAGCTTGGAGATTACTGCGGGACAGGTTACCAACAAAAACTAATCTGCTCCGGCATGGCATAATACAACCCACGTTCAAGTACTATGTGTCGAGGTGTGGAAGCGACGAAACAGCTCTTCATATGTTCTTTCATTGCAATATTTTTGATGCATTATGGTAGCATATACGGAATTGGCTTGGTGTTTATGGAGTTGATCCGTATAATGTCCATGATCATTTCTTTTAGTTTACAAACACTTTAGGAACGTCGAGGACACGTAGATCTTTCATGCAGCTTCTTTGGCTATTGGGAGTGTGGATTTTATTGAATGAACGAAACAACAGGCTATTCGATAACATTCAAACTTCCATGTTAGACTTGTTGGAAAAGGTCAAATTTAATTCTTTGTGGTGGCTTAAAGCTAATAACGTTACTGTTGTTTTAGGTTCTCAAAGATGGTGGTCGGACCCGTTACTTTGTTTGGGTATCGACTGACACTTGTTTATGATTTTGTACATTGACAGTTTGTATTTTTGGGGCGACCTCTTGAATACACCTTGTGCTAAAGGGAAACCACAGTCGTTGTTTATATAATCCATTTTTGATTCTTAAAAAAAAATTAATATTAAAATAAAATAAAAAGGAATTGCGAAATAAAATTAGAACCTAAACTGTTCTTTTATTCCCAAATTAACAATAAAAGAAGAATTGATTTTCACTTCACTAATATTTCAGTTCAACTTTCCACTCCACAGTCGACGTCATCCCAAATAGAGTATGATGCAATTTGATAAGATAGAAAGAAAAGTGTATGTTGCAATTGATAATCATATAACAATATGAGAGAGTAGAGTGAACTGTCAGCTCCCTGCCCCTCCCTTATTGATCTCTTTCGATGATTATTTCGAAAGTTTAGTGTTTCTAATTTTATTTCTTAATTTTATTTTAATATTAATTCGTTATTTAATTTTATGATTATATTTAAATTTCATAAAATGGAAATAATGTATATAAAAATGTGCCATATAGACAATGGCATATGACAATTTCTACGGTACACTCAAAAATTTGAGTGTATCGATACGGCCATAGTTAAATCAATAGTTTAATGAGTTATTTTTTGCCATGTATAGATATAGTTATATATAGAACACAATTACATGTGTTATGCATTGTCCTTAACAACTGAGTTAAGCTCGGGACACAATATTTTTCTTTTAAAAAAATGAAATATATTTGTAATTTTTCTATTTGAAAGTTGTTTCACAAACAAATATTTCTTTTAATTTTATAGGCTTAAATAAGTAAAAGGTTTAGCGTGTTTTTGGTTTTAGTCCATGTATCTTTTTTGTTGCAAAACAACCTTGTATCTTCTTAACTTTTTGAAATCCGTCCTTGCCATCAGTTTGCGTAAAAAAAAAGCATGGCTGACTAAGAGACGCATACGTGGCACTTGATGAGATGGTGAAAAAATGTAATCATCAAATTTTGAAATTTAAAACTCAATCTTTCCACCTTCTTCCTCTCTCTATTCTTTCTCTCTTCTTCATTCCTTCCGTGCCTAACCTCTCATAGCTCCTTTAATATATGTGCTTGTTACTATTTAATCATTATATATATATATATAGCGTTGAGGAGAACATCAGATTTACAGCAAAATAACTACCATGAATATTAATTTTACAAACATTAGTTCTTACCATGAATATTAAAGAGCTTGATTGACTTACCATAAAAGAAATAATGAGCAAGATTCTCATGTACAACAAAAATTAGATATTTCATGAGATGTAATTATGATCTTTTGATTAAAAATAGATGGATGGTTAAGATTGTGTCAACGGATATTAACTCGTGTATATATATGTGTGTGCGTGCGCGCATGCATGTGAAATGACATATACTAGTTTTTATGTGTTTTTTGTATTATTGTTTTTGGTTCTTTGTAGCTTGTTATGTGTTTATTTGCATATTTATGCATGTATAAACTTTGTCATTGTGTTTGTCCTTTAAACAATATATGTTTGTTATAGCTTTTATTTTAATTTAATATTTACCTTTTTAAAAGAAAAATTAAAAGGTCAAAGATATAGTAGTAATATTTTTTTTTACTTTGTGATTTGAGAAGACGAGCTGAACCTAACAAATTAAATCGAGTTGCTCGTGAACTTTAAACGAGTCAAACTTGAGCTAAATAAAAGGTTCATTTCAAACCCGAGTTAAGTTTCGAGTTGAACCAACTCTTATCGAAACGAATTCAGATGAATTTGACTTGACTCGTTTTCAGTCATAGTCACAATTATTTGAGTACAATATGTGGATACACTCGCATATTTGAGAAAAGGTGTAAGAAGAAAATAGTTAAATAATATGATTTTTAAAACTGCTCAAATAATATTTATTTTGGTGTGTGCGCATGCACGCACGCCAACTTAAATGTTGTCAAAATCATCGTGACCAAATGATGGTGGAGGTCCTGGTCTGAAAATGATGGTGGAGGCTTGGAACAACACCTTGGAGAAGACGGTGAAGAGATCGTGTGTGGCGATGTTGAATAAACAGGATAGCATATCAGATGATACAAGGGAAGATGAGGGATGAGCGATGTTGGCAATTGTGGAATTGGTGTTTCAAATGCAGGGTCATCAACTAACTCATAGTGAAATAAAAGTCCAAGAATAATTAATATCATTAATTAAACTTAAGGACAGGAACATTTTCGGATACATATTACACGGTAGAATATTAGAAATTTAGAATTACTAGAATCACATCACAAAACCTGGCTACTCTCGGTTGTCCATTGAGCTTCAATGACTTCAAGAATGGGAACCGGTTCACAAGACGAGCCGATGTCACGGCCTCACAGAAAGAGATTTTTACACTCTTTCGAGTTTTCTGTTCGTAGAATATTTGTTGATTATGAAAGTTGGAAGTGTAGAACTTGATGGGTGGTGTATGTATCCCTGGATGAAAAGAGACAACTTCTTACCATAAGATCTTAGGATTTATAGGATTTCAGAATACAATGAATGTGATGTCATAATTGGAGTGACTGATTATGGAGTTTGACCAAAATCAGAAAGTTTCAATGATAAAGGATATAGACCACCAACAAGCAAAAATAGGAGCAGTTTCCAAGCTTCTGATTTCACTTGCGACAAGTAATATTCTATGACTTCATTCCTATGATAGCAAAAAGGCTTAGTTATTGCAGCAAGTTGATGTTGGTTGTTGTGTGAAGATCTAATGACTCGTATTTTACCATCATAAAATTAATTTAAAATACAATTTGATGTATCAGTTAGCTAATCTATGAACTCGTGAGTGCTAGTAATGTCAACTATAGGAAATCAATATCCCTGTTACTGATGTTAAAATGCTAATTGTTTTTATATTTTTTTGTAGTAAAATAATTGGATCTAGATATTATAAAGTATATATGGAGAAGACTTCATTAAAAATAATATCATGTCTCAAAGAGACACAACTGGGCATGGAACCCATACAACAACAACAACAATGGCTGGAAACCCGGTTGGCATGGCAAGTATGTTAGGCTTAGGTCAAGGGACAACAAGAGATGGGGGGCTTCATCAACACAAATTACCATTTACAAAGCATGTTGGTCTGATGGCTGCAAGGAAGTTGATATTCTTGCCGCATTTTATGATCTCATTGCTAGCTAATGGGATAGACATAATACCAGTCTCAGTTGGAGGAAAGGAAAATTATAGTAAATATTTTAGAGATGGATTCTCCATTGGAGCATTCCATGCAATGAAAAGTGGAATACTAACTGTATTTGTAAGAGGGAACTCATGTCCACAACGTTCATTCCTAACAAGTTGTCCATCTTGGGCTATTGTTGTTGTTGCAACTGCAAGCACCTTAGATAGAAAATTTGTTACTAAGTTCATATTAGAAGATAACAAAAATTACAAGGTAAATCCCTATTTTTATCATACGGTAGAAATACCATTATGTCATCTTCCTTTACTTAAAAACAAAGAGTCACACAAAGATCTCATTTGTTAGAATTTTTCTTTTTATATATAATTACAACATAAGTAATAATGCCAATATCTAACTTGTTTCATGTTTAGGACACCTCTCTGAATACATTTGATCTTAAGGGAGAATTGTATCCTATTATCTATAATGGAGATGCACCAAATATGGAAGCAAACTTCAATGGACATTCATCCAGATAATTACCCTTTATAATTGAAATTAATAAATAGTGTAAAACATTAAAACTATGACAACATAGTAGAGGGAAAAGAATGTATATTAATCAAGTGTAAGCAATATCGTAACCGCTCATGAATCTAAGGTTAGGGTTTCAAAAATAATATCCGAACACTAAAAGAGAGGGTGGTTCTGGTCTACCCATAGTGAAGCACAACAAGTGTAGCCAGCCCAAGTGAGAGAAAAAATTTATTGGTAGGCTGCTGCAATGTGTGTGCGCGTGCGCTCGCAACGCGCACGTGCGTGCATGTATGTTGATCTTGCAAAACCAACATGATGAATTACTTGTGTATTATTTTTCTTCAATTCATCTAATTAATTTTGCCAATAAAATTGTTTTTTTTTTGTTGTCGGAGTTTGAACCCCTGACCTTGCATATACTATGCATTATTCCTACCAAGCTAAGCTCACAAGGACAATAAAATTGTTTATCATACCACATATAAATTAATTGAAGTTGACAAAAAATACCTAGTTATATATTGCATTAAGTTTCCAATCATTAGTATCCCACCATCCACTTCCAAACACCCTTTTAACCAATTTTACTTGCTTAATTAACTTTCATTTGTCTTTTATTACTTGGTGTTATTAATAATTACTTTCTTTATTTTTAGATATTTGATCATTCTTTATTTTCAGGTATTTGGTTATCCTTTGGTCAAAAAAAAAAGAAGAAGGTATTTGGTTATCCTTATAACTTACTGCTCTAAGAAGATATTTATTCTCACTCTTCTGTTACATGGTATTTATGTTGTTCTATCACACATTGTCTTTTAATATACATCCTCTATTTCTCCCATACATGCAACAAAACCCGCTCCCGCCTCGAATTTAACGGGGAAAACCCGATTTAATTGGGTGCGGGTGTGGGGGGAATTTGGATTTTTAGTACGGGGGCGGGTCTGATGGCGGGGGATGCTTACACCCGTTCCGCACCCACCCCTGCCCCGCACCCGCTTTTTGAAATTTACTTATTAACTTTTATAATCTTATTTCCATAAGCACCAACCTATTTTAATATATTATTACTCTTTAGAAACATATTTATTATAGTTATCTTGCTCATTTGAATTTTTTTTATTAGATATTCAATTATTAATATAATTATTGTTTTTTGTTGCTGTGAAAAAATATGCATTTTTTTAAATATTTTATAAAAAAATAGATTTTTCGCGGGTGGGTGCGGGGGCGGGTGCGGGAGACCCGTCCCAATTGGGAGCGGGGTTGGGTGTTCAATTTTTACCCCCAATAAAGTTCGGGGGCGGGTGCGGGTGTATGGAAGCGGGGGCGGGGACGGGGATGCTTAAACCCGCCCCCGATCTGCCCCGTTGCCATGTCTAATTTTTCCTCTCCATTTTATTATTTACCTATCATGTGTGAGATTTTTTTCTCTTCGCTCAATACACCTATACTTTTGCGCGCGAGCACACACGCACATGTGTGTGAGAGAGAGGACATCTATACTCAAGTCCAAGTGATGCATAGGATGAGAGGAGATTGTTAGCAATGTCATTTGGGATCCATTTTCTATCTGGTCATCATGAGTTTCTCATCTAGAGTATGTTTTTTTCATGGTATTCCACACCCGAGTGTTTATCAATTGTTGTGGGAAATACTATGAAAGAAACTTTAGCTCTAGAAAACAAAATGACTAAGATATTGTAGAGCTATCCTAGAGAGTTTCCACGAGATACAAGACTCATAAGTCGATAATGTAAAATTTTCTTAATGTTCTTGATCAACCAATTTTGGACACGTGCTCGCTCTTAAAAAAATCAATCTTCAATATTGTTCAAAATAATGAGTCATTTTGGACATGATGCTCTATTTGGTCTCTCCTAAGTTAAAAAAAGGCAAATGTTTCTTGGACACCCAAAACCAATTAACACCCTGAGAGAAGTAAATAGAAAGTGTGATGTTATAGATGTGATATGTCGGTGATTTGATAGAAAAAGAGAGTTAAAAATAAAATAAAGTGTTGAGTGAGTATATGAGATTTTGAAATGTTCAAATATAACAATTATTAAAAAAAAAAAAATTTGCATCAAGCATATGCAAACAGACCATCTTGTGTCCGTCTATCTGTTTTTTCTACTGCCCTAATATGATTAACTCGCAAACAAATATTGTGATATAAAGTAAGTCTTTAAAACACGTAGATAAAAAGTTGCAATGCAAATACATAAGACTTTTTTTGATTGTGCAAATACAGAAGACTTATTCTTCAACTATATAAACACTAGTGATCGTAAAGAAATTAAAATACTTTATACGTTACAAATTATCACACTTGTTCCTTAATAGGAAGACCGAACATGGAACCAGAGGTTGGAACATTTTTACTTTCCCTGCATTTAATTACATTGGTATAAAGTTTTTTTTTTTTTTGAGCAAGTAAATTTGTAAAGTTAGTAGTGATAAAATACCAAGTTATGCATAAACGAATAAGTACAATATAAAATAATGCAATATAGTTTAGTACCACATAAAAATTCTAGTTAATTCTTCGTACATTCCTTTGTCAATGAATTCTTGAGTTTTGAAATACTACAAATTAAATCACACAATATCATATACAAATATAATATTTAAAAACTACAAATTAAATCACACAATATCGTATACAAATGTAATACGTTGAACAAAGGTTGAAATCTAAATTTATGTAAAAAGATTGTCTTGTTTTAATTTAGACGTAGTTTTTTGGGTTAAATATGTATTTGGTCCTTATAAACATACTAACTTTTAGTTTTAGTCCCTTTAAAATTTTCCTTCAACTTTTAGTCCCTATAAAATTTTCGATCACTACTTTTGATCTATATTTTTAAGTAAATTTTTGTATTTTTTAATGAAATTGTGTAGAACTGTGTAGAATATTGTAAAAATCACTCCAAATTTTTTTTTGAATTTTTTTACAGAACATTAATTAAATATAATTTTTTACCGTCAAAAATATAAAAATTCATATTTATTGTATTACGTTGTATATATATTTGATCATATACTTTAATTTTTTTAATATCTATATTATTTAAGAACATTTAAATATTTTTTATTAGAAGTGAAATTTAAATGATCTAAAGAACATTTAAATTTCACTTCTAATATTCAGCTTCAATGTTTTTAAATTTGAATAGGAAAAAAAATTAGAACTAAAAGTTCAAGTAAAATTGGTGGGAGTTTTTCAAATTTCCAATGTTTTTCGATCATCTTTAAAGACTTTAGAAAAATCTTTTCGCTTATCTTTTTCACCTTGTTACTTGCACCTTCTCTACATCACCACACCCCTCTTTAATCTGTTGTCCTTGTATTCGTCAAATCTAAAATAAAAGAGGTAATAGTCATTTTGATCCTCGAATATATAAAGAGCAGTCATAATAGTCCATCAATATATCAAAATTCCAAAATAGTCCCTCATTGTGCACCTTGTTAGTCAAGATAGACTCTGACGCTAAAATAATCTCTTAATACTCACAAAAACTCTTTCATACAGGGACTCAAATGATAATAAGTATGTATATTGAATGACTAATATGTTAAACGAAGTTTTTTTTTAATGTCAAAGACTATTTTGACTAAAAAGGCATAATCAGATACTATTTCAAAATTTTGATAAATTAAAGATTTTTTTTTTTTAAAGAAGCTAAATTAGCCCACCTAAATTGACACTGGAGATAATCGAACCTGAGACCTCAAGGAGGAGCACACTCCCAGATCTCAAGTCAGTTCCACTAAGTCAACCCAAGTGGGTTATAAATTAAAGATTATTATAGCTACTCATTATACATTTAGAATCAAAATGTCTGTTGTCTCAAAGAGTAATGATATGTGAACAACCAAATTGTACATCCAACAACTTATTTGCTATTTTTAAATATATTTTGTCCTTTTTTCCTTGTACTCCTCACAAAGCTGTAGGTTGTTGAATTGGTTGTCCAATTTTAGTTGTACAAATACAAATAGGGAAATGTTAACTTGTGTCCTTAAGACACGAGTTAATGATTCAAATATATAAATACTTTATTGGAATGCGTGTATTTAATTTAATCTTTAATGTTTTAAGAAATTGAATGCACAAAATTTAAGAGAATATTTCTTTTTTTAGATTTCTTAACATGTGCTCTGAGGGCCCAAGTTAAGACTACCCATACAAATAACATAGCTCTACCCAAAATAAAATAAGAGTAAATAGTCACTTTAGTTCATGATTCTGCAGCTCGTTGTCGCATAGGTCCCTGACTCAGGATTAAATACAAATAAATCATTGACTCTGCACTTATGTTATCACTTTAGTCACCGACAGTAAACACAAAATTTCTCTAAAGTCCCGGACAGTTAGAGACCTTTTTGGCTTGAAAGCTGATCTTGAGGCAATGGTATGCTGGGCTAAGGTTTGGATTTTTATAGTAGTGCCATAGTGTTGTGGCTCTGTTACCTCTTTTTCCCCTTAGTATATAATGGCATCATGATTACATATATAGAGAAATGAATTATGAACGGAGTGCTTAATTATAATCCTTGTAAGTATTTTAAAGTAAGAACTTGATTTTTGATGTGCCTTTCAACAACGATATCCAAGTTTTGGTGGAGAGATTTGAATAACTAATGCATAAATTCACTTACTAAAATATACAGGCATGAAGTTGCCTGTTGTGATTGTTATTATTATTATTAGCATAGTTTAAGACATTGTGCATAGACAATGACATTCAAATTTGTATAAGAAGGCGTTGATTCAATGGTATCAACGCCTTCTTGCGGATTTTATCCGCGAATATCAACATGACGGATTTTATCCATTAAGGTATCAGCAAGTGTAATAATAATATTTTGGAATTTAACACATAACATTTTGGCAAGTGTTAAACGAACAACATGGACCTTGGTGAAATTTCGTGTTTAGACTTAACTGATAGTAAGTATGCACAGTCAGGGACCTAACAGTAAGCTGTGTTTAATGGAAGATTGATTTTGAACAAAAGAGAGAATTAGATGACATTTAGGGATTTGGGATTTAGGATTTGATATTCAATTTGGGGATATTTATTTTTGATTCAGGCACTAAAGTGATCATTTTCTACTTTCACTTTGGTCCTCGTGACACCTCATACTCATTGTCAGCATAACACATGCGCCCACCACATCATCACTTAACAGATTTTTTACACGCTAGGGACTAAAGCAAAGTCAAAAATTATTTGTATTTAATCATGAGTTCGGGACCTACATGAGAGCGAGTGGACAAAAGTGACTATTTGTACCTAAAAGAAGCAAAAGATTTGCTTCGATAAGTTCGTTGGACAACAAGGAAGGAGTAAGAAAAGAGAGTGAACAGTAGTTAGCTAGCAACTCTCCCTCGTCCTCTCCGCCCCTCTCACCTGTCCCTCCTTCTTCATTTCATATTTCTTCTCATTTCTCATTCATTAATTCTCATTGCTCCAAAATGAATACACATTCTCTCTCTTCTTCTTCTTCTTCGATGATCTCAATGTCTTCTATTCGCACCCCTCAATTCACCACTCTCCTCCTCCCCCACCGCTCCTCCCCTCGCCGCAAATCCTTTTCCTTCAAAATCCAAGCCAAGATCCGCGAAATCTTCATGCCTGCACTCAGTTCCACTATGACCGAGGGTAAAATCGTCTCTTGGATCAAATCCGAAGGCGACACTCTCTCCAAAGGTGACAGTGTCGTCGTTGTTGAATCTGATAAAGCTGATATGGACGTTGAAACTTTCTACGACGGTATCCTCGCCGCTATCGTTGTCGACGAGGGCGAAACCGCTCCCGTTGGTGCTCCTATTGGTTTACTCGCTGAAACTGCTGAAGATATCGCTGAAGCTCAAGCCCAGGCTAAATCCGTCAAATCCGCTTCTTCTTCCTCTCCTACTCCGGCTACTCCTCAGGAAACTTCTCAGTCTCCTCCTCCACCACCACCTCCACCGGCAGCGGTTAAGTCTGTTTCCGATGGTCCAAAGAAAATCACGGCGACACCTCAGGCGAAGAAGCTTGCGAAGCAGCATAAGGTTGACATTGCTTCTGTAAACGGGACTGGTCCGTTTGGTAGGATTACTCCGGCGGATGTGGAGGCTGCTGCTGGGATTACACCGGTGAAGAGTAATGTAGCTCCGGTGGCGACTCCTGCTCCGACCGCGCCTAAAGGAGGTTCTTCTACTGCTGCACCAGCTGCGATTCCGGGTTCGAGTAATGTTGCTTTCACAACGATGCAATCTGCTGTTGCTAAGAATATGATGGAGAGTTTATCTGTTCCTACTTTCCGTGTTGGGTATCCAGTTATCACCGATGCTCTTGATGCTTTCTATGAGAAGGTATAAATGTGCATTTTCTAATTTGAAATATGATATATATGATGATCACATTGTTTGATTTTAAAATTTTGGTGATGGATTGTTGAGACTAAATAGTATTGTTGTATTGAAGTTTTGAAATTTGAAAATGATTATATATGATGATGACATTTGTAGCCCTGGCACTTCTAATTTGAGGCGTGTTTGACACCGACGCATGTGATTACATTCAATTATGTCATTTTTTCAAATTACCTCGGTGTTGACGTGTGACTGGTGTCTATGTCTGTGCCAATGCTTTATAGATGATGACATTGTTTGATTTGAAAATTTAGGGGATGGATGGATGGTTGAGATTGAATATTATTGTTGTATTGGAGTTTTGAAATTTGATGTTAAATTTTTTTGTTCAGGTGAAACCTAAGGGTGTGACTATGACTGCTATTTTGGCTAAAGCTGTTGCAATGGCACTTGTTCAGCATCCAGTTGTCAATGCCACCTGCAAAGATGGCAAGAACTTTCATTACAACAGTAACATTAACGTTGCAGTTGCTGTGGCAATCAACGGTGGCTTGATAACCCCAGTTCTTCAGGATGCTGATAAGGTATGTGAATTTAAGTTTGTTTTATGTTTTTTTTTTCTTTCTTAATTTCATTTGTTGATTGTTTTGTTGTTGTGTTGTAGTTGGACTTGTATCTGTTGTCTCAAAAGTGGAAAGAACTAGTTGGAAAGGCTCGTTCCAAGCAATTGCAACCGAATGAGTATAATTCAGGTTTGTTTATTGTTGTTGTTGGCTATCTGGTTTCTTTGTTACTTCAACGTTTTAACCGGATATTAATTGTGTTTGTTTGCCTGCAGGAACTTTCACGCTTTCCAATTTGGGTATGTTTGGAGTTGACAGATTTGATGCCATACTTCCACCAGGACAGGTTAGTGCTTATTTATAAGATTTTGAATTGTTAATTTGAGGGATTATCTGGCTTATTTTCTTGGACCTTTTTTTGGGAAGTGTTAACCTTTGTCATTTATTTTCAGGGGGCTATCATGGCTGTTGGAGCATCAAAGCCCACTGTTCTTGCTGATGCAGATGGATTCTTCAGAGTGAAAAGTAAAATGCTGGTGAGTTATACGATATATATACTTTCCTTGCTGTTTCTGCATTCATGCTGAGAACAATAGATGAAGCCCCGGTGAGAACATAAACAAACATTTTCTGATAGAAATAAGGCCTTCTGTCATTACCCTGCGGCCATCATACGAGGCAGAACCTTAGATTGCATTTGCATCGTGTCACACTGGCAATATAATTTTCTGAAGGGTTGACTATAGGATCATGGCCTGAATTTCAAATTATATCTGGGTGGTGCTGGGCCACATGAGTACATTTTTCTCAAGGGTTAATAAATAGCATAAATTTTTTATCACATCTGCAAGGTGTTGTGCTTCAGGAATGTTCAGGATTATAAACTCAAGTATTTTTCTGCAGAGTTAATTTTCTGGTTGTCCCAAATATTCACCATAATGCTTTTTTATAATCTTAAAATTCATAAGTGCGCCGTAATATACCACATAGGCTGATTTTGTAGTTTAACATCTTTCTTCTGCTAAGTTCCTTGACACGGTAAACGATTGGACTTATTTCTTATCCACGGTGAAATTTCAGCATCCTATATTATATGCATTGACACTTGGGAACCACAGTTTTCTCTATTGTTTTGTTTTGTTTTTCCTTTTGAAGAATCTATACACTTGATTCTCTGCAAACAAATTCCAAGACTCTGTTGGGGGGTGTTCATCTAGAAACCATAAATTGGGCATGTCTGCTAATCTTCATTTCAAATGCAATGTTATTGCCTTTATAGTCACAATGGGTATGCCCTTTGATTAGAGATTTTAGAGTAACACAAAATCCAGTTTGCTAGATTTCGAACATGTTTGTTTCATTTTTCAAGCATTCTGTCCCGTATCTTTTGATCTTGGTTATCGAAATACTTACTCGACATATCCAATAAATGGTATCATAGCACATGTTATTTTGTAAATAATTGAAAAGTTAGTGATAGTTCAAAAAGCCTTGGAGAAAATTTCGACCTAAGCTAAAGTAAAAAAATAGTATGTGGAATGGAAAACAAATTTTGTCATAGAGGTGAACATTTAATACAAGTCTCTCGATTTTAAGTGCCACGGATCTATCATACAAAGGAACAGAGAGATAGAGGAAGATATTGATCACAATCTAAACAGGGTGGATGAAATTGAACTATACGCAATAGAAAATACCACTCGAGCATAAAGAAAAAAAAATCCATTGCATAGTTATAAGATTTTCAATGTTGTGTATGCAACTGAATGTTTGGTGGTAAAAAGCTAACAAGTATACTTAGTGTTGCCGAGATGAGAATATTATTATGCATGATTGGTTACGCGAGGCAAAATAGGATTAGAAATACAATAATTGGAGAAAAAGTTGGGCTAGCCTCCATTGTAGAGAAGACAGTAGAGTCTTTAGGACATTCATTCATTGTTTTTTTTTTTTTTTTCACAACCGAAAATCCAGAAAAAACAGTGATTCCTTTTTATCCTATTCAAATGCACAGTTTCACTACCGTGTTCAAATTTTATAAATTAATGACCTCAGATGCATGATGCCTCACTCTGAAGTATAAGGGTAGAAAGAAAAAAAATCTTGTCTTTATCTTGTATGCATCATATATCATGAATCATGATAGATGTATTTGGCTTTTGGTTAATGTGGTCTTAAGAAGCATCATGTCAAATACTGGTTCAGATAGTTCTCTTCTGCCAGTTTTCGATAAGAACCATATCAAATCTTAGGTTTTTATTTTTATTTCCGAGGATCAAATTAATTGGGTCTAAACTTTCCCTTTTCAGGTGAATGTAACAGCTGATCACCGAATAATTTATGGAGCTGACTTGGCTGCCTTCCTTCAGACATTCTCTAAAATCATTGAAAACCCAGAAAGCCTAACGTTATAGTCATTCTTCACTTTCAGATAAATTTAGTTCTACCAGGCGCACTGTTTCTTGAGAAGCTGTTTGTCTTAATTCTTAATCTTTTGTACTTTTTCTTTTCACTTTCTTTTTGTTTCACTATACTAGATCATTCACCCATGAATTTCTAAAACTTTTGTACTTTTTGTTTGCACTTTCTTTTTGTTATATTTTACATTTATACTAGATTGATCATCCGTGTGATGTACGGGTCAGTTGCATGTGACTAATAAATATTTGTGCACTTTGAGAAACCATAATCTAAGTATACTAATTCAAATGCCTATTAAAAGGTGGCATTTAGCATGGGAATGTCTAATCGTTTCCCACCATGGGAAAGTCACCTTTTTAACCATTGATATATTTATATAATATTGAGTGGTTAAGATGAAAGAAGGGATACCTGCTAAGCACTTTTTTCTTTTCTTTTCAAATTTCTGCAATAACAATTAATTAAAGCATTGAATATCAATTGCTAAAATTAATTAAAAAAAATAAACGAACACCATTTTAACTACTGTTAAAGTCTTCCTTTTTTGTGTTTCATTCTTTTTTATTGAATTCAAGGGTTAGCCTTGAAACTTTACTGGTAATCATTCCCATATTGTTGGCATATTCCATATTCGTTTTCTAGCAATTTTTTTTTCAACTACGGGGTTTGCTATTGGTGCCCATCACCACAGTCCCTTTTCCCGCCGCCAGCACACCGCCGACCACTGCCCCGCTTGGTTTATTTCCGCTCTCCCTCTGTTGTTTGTCACCGCATGACTGGTTTAAAATACTTTCTAATTTTTTTAGTTTCTAATTAAGGGTAGAAGAATTCAGTCTCAGAGTTCAAGCTATTATCCTAAAATGAACTAACTGATGGTATTGAGGATTTATAAAAAAATTGAAAAATTCTTGGATCTCAAATTTATTTGACGTCGTAATTGGGCATTTCTTTGAAAAATGAAAGAAGCAATAACCAAGATTTAACTGTGTAGCTAGACATCGTGAGGTGTAAGATTGCAACATGGCGTCTGGAGAAGGTTGATCTTGCAAAGGCAGGTTTGTGGTTGTAGACGTGCAGAAACGTCAATACGACAAGGAACGGCGTTGCGAATTATACTATTAAATATTGTATTATTTTTCCATTTAAAAAACAAACTGAAAAAATAAGGAAACCGGTTTCACTTACATGTGGCAGTAAAAAGTGACTTTCCCACTTTCCCATGGTGGGAAAGGATTAGACCTCCCCATGGTAAATGCCACTTGTTGATGTTCAGATAAGAAGTACAAAGACTCTGGAAAACAAGAAATACAAAGACTCGTTTTAGATAGAAAGAAATGTAAAATAGTAGAACATAAAACTTCATGCCATGGTTACCATATTACCATGAATCCACGATCATGGTAGCTTCAAAGGTGCAGAGGGTGGTTTTATGCAGTGTTGCTAACATTTGGGTGAACAAAAATTATGAATCAAATGAGATGAATGAACCATCCAGTTACATGGTACAATACTGTGATGATTTCAAACCAATTGATTCCACTCCATTGCCAATGTCCTTAATGTACCTTGTGCTTTATGTTTTTTTTTTTGGTTAATTCATGAATTTTTTTAATTTTTTTTTTATATTTATAAATAATAAAGTGCAAGAGAGATGCCTATTCAATATTCATAATCAAAGAGAGTTTGGTATTCATGCATAGAAAAGGCATTGTACTTTGCCGTGTTGAAGACAGCCTTAGCTGACTATCGATTCGAAGGTACTCCCTTCATCCTGCAATAGATGACCCATTTGAAAATGTGTAATTTTGACTTAACTTACTTTGACAATGTTTTTCTACTAATATACAAAGATAAATAATATCATATAAGATGTCGTTAGATTTGTCTCGATGAGTATTTTCATAATTTTTTCTAATATATTATTTAAGATATTTAAGCTCAAAATTATGCATTGATATACGTAATAAGGTCAACTATGTCAGATACTAAGGGAGGGAGGAAGTACAATACAAGAATTTCAATGTATGCTGTCACTGAAATGGACCACTGTCAGTGCTGGAGCCAATTGTTTGACTTTACTCATACACACCCAATGACCTACGAAGTGGATCCAATGCTATTAATCTTCTCGATAACAATAATAACTATGTTGGCTTACTTCAATAATATAAAGTAGTACTAATCAACATCTACAGAGCCTAAGCTTTTCTCTTCCTTCAAAAAAAAAAAGAGCCTCAGCTTTTCTCTCCCAAGTGGCTTAAGCCAAGTCACAGTGAAAAAAAACCATCCACTTCAGTTTTGTTTTTGACATGCTCAACTTGGTTGGCTTGCTGTCTCTTAAGCTGTTCTAGCCAATAATAAGCGCCCCCATAAGCACCATTAGTGTAGTTGACCCATTCAATTCAATTAATTTAGTGCCCGGTTAAATAAGCAACCTTGTAGGAATAAATCGTGTAAAGAAAAAAACAATCAAGCACTATGTCACTATGTGGGACCTGCTAGCTCCAGTATATTAGTGAAACAAATTGTCTATGTTTAACATAGTCATCATAAAATAAAAAAACCATTTTCACCTTTTTGGCTATTTTTCATTTTTCTGCCAACCCCACCAACAACTGAAGCCATAAGCATCCCAAGAGATGAAATTGTTCTATCAACTGAACATGAGTCTCAATCTGCAACTGCAAGCTTAATAAACACTCACTGTCTGTTGGAGATTGTTAAATAAAACTATGGCTTTTGAAGATTGTTATTATGATAAAAGGAATCTTCAGAAATCAGCTGCTATAAAAATGTCCAAGAGTTTTCCTCTATCTGGGACTAGTCTTGCATCTTTAGAGTCTTTGTCACTGCCACTGGTATGTAGTTTTGAAGCTTTTACTATATTTTGAGTTTTGAAATTAGCTTGAAATTCTAGTGTGTATATTAATAGTGTTTGATGGTGTGTGTGATTGTTTTGTTAAAAACAGGTGCAGGAGGTTGTACTTTATGCAGATATGCAATGTGAAACCTGCCAGAAGAGAGTTGCTGACATTATTACAAAAATGAATGGTAAGCTTGTTTCTGTATCATTTTGTTCTGTTGAAATAAGGAGATATCATGTATGGCTATATGTGTTGCACATAATTGTGAAATTGTTGGTTGATTTTAATGCTCTATGTAAAAATTGCTTTCTTCAAATCTCAATATTCCTCTATTTGCTTTGCAAGAAGAGGTTAGAGAAGACAGAGAGGAAAAGAGCTGTGGTCCTTACTGTTTTTGTTGCCACTGTATAATTTATAAACCCTGCATGTGTTTTTGGCTGCAAGCTAGAGGAATTTTATAGGGTCATGGTGCTAATATCTATTACTTAAATTACTTATTCTTTTCTGGCAAAAAAAAGTACTGTTATTACTTTGCAATTGTTGTTATCTTATAACTTATAAGATATCTGATGTGAGTTTAGTGTTTTATACTAAAGTGTAATGAATTTTGTGATGGTATTTATATTATTTATCTTGTTAGCTCTAATACAAGTGTTCCCCATCTATAATTTTTCAGCGGAGACAGAGTCAATTGTGGTGAATGTATTGGAAAAGAAGGTGATACTTACATTTAGAATATCAACAACAACTGTTGGTAAAGTAATCTCAAAGAAAGTTACACCATTAAACAGAACTCCTTCCCCTAAAGTTGCCATTATCAAACGGATATTCCGCTCATCCAGTGGTTAATTAGTAATTACACAACTTAGAAAGTAACCACATGTGCATAAGATTCTGTTAGATTGATTTGACAATGTACAGCACACAGTCTTTGTATTCATTCATCAATCATCATTGGATTTTTTTTTTTTTTTTGAAGGAGTTGGATTTGTTTTTTGTTATTGCTTTCTGAACATGGATATTCACAAATAGTAGAGATGTACTCCCTCCGTCCCAATTTAACTGAGCTAGTTTAGCTTTTCACATGGTATAAGGTGAATGTGTGTTAATTAAGTTGAAGCTTAAATAGGTAACTTCATTTTATTGAAAATAAGAGAGTGGTATTAGTATTAGCTTTTCACATCCATGTCATAATCACGGGTTCTGTCATTACTATTAACTCATTTCAGAAAAGGGAAGGTGTTTGTGATTTTTCAGTGGGGTGTGTTTATTCTACACTCTTAATGGACTAGTTGAATGTAGAATTGAATTCATCTAGAATAATGTAATAAATAATTGTAAAAGAAAGTAAGAAATAGAACAAAATGATATTAAAAAAAAAAAAAGGCAAACAAAATATTCGTAATTCTGAAGAAGAGTCTGGTTGTGACACACTCACCCAGTCACACATCAGAAAAACAAGATGCTATATACAGGAAATTTAATTCAGCTAAAAGTAATAATTAAAAATCTTTCACCTCAAAATAAAATAAAATTAAAGATCTAATGAATCTAAACTCAAGACGGTTCTCATTACTTGATAATGTTTGTTGAACTCCAAGTCCTTATTTGCTAAAGAAAATTCTATTTACAACTTCAACGGGTAAAGCATAAGCTGGGTCTATCGGTTTCACTCCAGGATATTCAAGAAGTGAAAGTCCTGCAACAACAAATAAAACAACTTCATATGAAACACATTAACAAAATTAACAGGGATAAATTACTGATTACCGAGTTAAATCATGTTATATGTCAAACTGAATTTGGGACTTGTGATTATGTTATATGACCCAGCATTATAAGGGGTAAAAGCATAAGAATGCAGAGTGGGATAGGCAGAGAAGCTATAATATGCAATAATTAAGTGTAGAACAACATTGATTTTCTGTTCAAAAAAAAAAAGGAACAACATTAAGTTTATAACTAACATACGTACTCACTTTAAACCTTTGAAACAACAATACATCAAGAAACATTTCTAACGACAAATCATTCCTGATCAACGCTTCTTATCAGTGCTTCTACAAGTCTACTCAACAGAAGGCAAAACCACATAAGACGAAACTCTACCACCCAACTTTCTCGCTAACATTTATATTCCTAATCCTATCTCGTTTTATGTGACTACACGCCCAGCATAGCATTGTCATTTAGGCAACAGTGTAATTACTTTCTAATTAGCTCTAAAGCCCAACATTCAATATCATGTAACTGCGGGTTTTAAAGTTGTGTGGTAAAATTTTCTTTTAAACTTCAATGTTACTTTTCTATCACAAATTACACTAGAAACATTTCTCCATTTCCACCACCATGCTTGAATCCTATGACTGATATCCAGATTTTAACAGTTTGGATAAACTTTTCAAAAAGCATTTACGGGAAAATAAGATTGAAATTATACAACAATAATGATTATGAGTATATAACTAATAACCAGAAACTTTTTGCATAAATTGAAATGAGCTTTCCACATTTCGACAATTTCAGAAACTTATTTATCTTATAACTCCAGGACAACCTATAAATGCATTAGGGCTTGTTCTATAGATACGAATCAAACACATCTCTCTATTGAGAAGCTCATATAAGCTAGAAGTTTTTCGAAACTTAGTCATCATCCACCATCTCCATGTCATTTGTATGACGTACCTCATATAGCACTTAAACTTAAACTAAGTAAATTGTAATATTTATGGTATGTTCTCCAATTTTCCACGTTAAGCTAAAATTCCAGTGCCTTTTGCTAAAGTTACATTCCATATTATACCCTTTCTACTACAAACTTTCAAAACACCTAAAATAAAAATAGAATGACATGTATCTAGTTCTAAATTCTATTGTAAAATTATGTAAGTTTGTTGAACTAATATGATTTTTCAAGTGATTTTACTTAATAGATTAACCTTTTGACATAGTTCGTCCCATTGTAGTCAGGATCGAGTGCTGGTTCGTAGGATCGTATGATCCTACGTCCCACAGCACCTCAATCGTGCTTCAACTTTACTCAGGTTCATTTTTTCTCTGTTTGCGCTGTTTTTCTTCTGTTTCCTCTGCTTTCTTTGTTTTTTTGTTTGTTTCATCTGTTTTTCCTCTACTTTCTGTTTTTTTGCTTGCTTCCTCTGTTTTTCCTCTATTTTCTCTTGTTTTTTCACTCAACTCTATCAACAACCTACTGATCTTACTTACGAAGCGTGTTACGACCCTCATGTTTACGATCTTTCACCAGCCTACCGATCCTACTTAAAAACTCAAACCTGACTACACTATGCATTTTCCACGCTTTAGCACAAGCTTAGGCTTATGAGATAATTGATTTTATGACACGAACCAAAACATGAAGTGGGCAACAAAAAGTCACTAGGTTTCTTGAAGATGCCTTTTTGCGTATCTTTCGAAATTACATGACCAAATGAATTCACTGGTCAGTAGGCACTATCATTTCGACATCAATATAATCTAAATGGATGAGAAAGAGAAAGGTGGTGAGGTTCCCATATTAGCCAAGGAATACCCACATTACAAGATTTTAGCACAAATAAATACAAGAACAAAAGAGAAAATACAAAAAAGGGAAAACATTACCAGCCACTCCAAAGTATGTATGGAAGACATCCACAGCATCATCTGGTCTATCTGAAATCCCACCATTTTCTGTGTCCTAACAGTTTCAACGTACACAATATTTCAGAAATACTAACCTCATAACAGTTAAGACCACAAAAGAAGAAAAAAAACATAGTCGATTTGTATACAGAAATTCCACTAAATAACCTGACAGTCCAAGATAAATTTTATAAGCTTCTCCTTACTGATCCAGTGAACCCTGTCAATCATGATCAGGCTAGAAAGAACCCACCATGAGTAGCATACCTAACAAGATCTAAAGCTGGTAAGAGAAACTGAACAAAACAATAATAGCATCTATAGCAATAGACCTAAACTTGAAAAGATTTACTCACATCAGGGAGTTTCTCTGGACGCCCGTTCAGACCTCCAGATTTAACTTGTCGCTCACATAACCACCAACCAAGTAGGTCCTTGTCAACAAGATCTAGTGACCCCGCTATAGCAAGGGCACCCACACAACAGAAAACTGAAAATAGAAAAAGCAATATCTCACAAGGATTATTCAAGTCTACAACTCACTGCATTCTTTTATTTGGAATTCAAAAGATGGAAAAATCAAAGCAGACATATTGACACACTAAGCAATGCATTCACCCACTAAAATTTGTTTTATTATATGCATTCCTTGAGTGAACAGTCGATACAACAAAACATAGCAGATATCAATAAAGTCTGCGAGTCATTCCAGTAGTTTTAACCATCAAGTCACCACTGCTTCATCTAGTGTATTTTGTCTAGAGTCTAGACCTGTGTGACCTTCCCAACACATGGATCTAGAGCTCAACCATTATTTGTTACCTTCAAAACCATCCAATCAGTTCAAGTACCATTTGCAGTCCACCTACCAAATTCTCATGCGCCCCCCCCC
>Ga0228711_1003958_pt1 | contig 22970 bp, 9 predicted proteins | sample MedpolnodulmetaG_2_FD_177996 | JGI IMG/M metagenome (GOLD analysis project Ga0228711, IMG submission 177996) | Root nodule microbial communities from Medicago polymorpha collected in Santa Monica, California, United States - brown nodules | ecosystem: Host-associated > Plants > Roots > Nodule...
ACCTAAAGAAAATCAACATGATGTTGCATTGAGATATGACTGAGTATGAAACAATAAGCAACTTGATTATTGGCAGAAGTTTGTGAATTGCTAATGTTAATGGTTTGATTTGGTTCTAAACGGTTCTTTTATTGATAATATAATATTTGTCTTTCAAGGCAAACATCACTTCTAAAATATTTTATTCAAACAAATTAATAGAAAAAGGTTAATAAGGCTGATCACCTTCATAAAAATGGCATCCCCGGAGGAACGCTCTAAATATATCTCCTCCGACATGTTCCCACCTGCATGAATAAAGCATTAGTAAATGGTGTAGACTGTAGACAGTCAAATTAATTTAATGCATTATAACTTGGAGTACTATTTTATTTTATTTTTGACGGAATAACATTAGTACGGGTATTAGTAAACAATTGGAAACGGTCCTCGTGAGCTTAGCTCAGTTAGTTGACTTGGGACAATGCATAAAATATGTAAAGTCCGGGATTTAAACCTCGGCCACTACAAAAAAAACAATTGGAAACAATTAATTTTTCCTTAAAAAGAAAAGGGTTAAATATGATTTTAATCTCTATAAAATTGAGACCTTTTAAGTTTAGTTTTTACTTAATTTTAATAGTTCTTTTAATCCCTACAAAAAAAATATGCACTCGGTATTAGTCCATGCTCAATTTAAATTTGTTTAATTTATGTTTAAAGTCTTAAGTTTTTGAACACCGCAAAAAAATATCGCAAAATTTGATTTTTACGTCCTGATTTTATTACTTTTATTTTTAACTTTTGCCGTTTTAAAAAATTCTTATTAATATTCGTTTCATGTTAAAAAATTCTAAATTTTAGTAAATGAATCTTTCATAGTGTTCTAAACTTGTCTAAAAAAAATGGTTCAAAAATTTAAGAGTTAAATGATAATTAAACAAACTTTGTTTTAGCAGGGACAAAAATTAGAAGTAAATTTTTTTGTAGGGACTAAAAAAACTATTAAAATTAAGTAAGGACTAAACTTAAAAGGTCTCAATTTTATAGAGACCAAAAACATATTTAACCCAAAAGAAAAATGGAAACAATTAATACTATCCAGGTAGACAGGGGCATGTTGTATGGCATGAGGCAAATCATAAATTAATTTCCTCAATATGTCAATACTCCATCCGTTTTAAAATACTTTTTTCTTTATCATTTTTTCTTTGTCTCAAAATAATTATCATTTTATAATATCAATGCAACATTTATTATTTTTTCTATTATTATACATTTATTTATTAAATTTTATTCAACTTAACTACTTCACTAACTATAATTAATACGAGTATTTTAATAAATAATACTAATTTTATCCATAAAATTAATCATTTTCTTAAAAATCGTAAATAAACCTTTATTTTAAGACGTACGAAATATTTGAATGTGATCAATTTGAGGTTAATTCCAAGACCACCACCAACGTCGACGAGCTTAGTCACGTTCTCAAAACCTTGGTAGCAATTAAGAACCATCTTCATATATAGACAGTGGTTGAGTTAACTATAACTTTGTTTGAAACATCATTGAACCTTGGATCCACACGTGGATACTCAAAAGCATGCATTCCATGCACTCTATTCAATGGTATTCTTATTTAACAGTATTATTATAAATTAGAAATGAAATATGATATAATATATAGTTAAAATTGTTCGCTTTTGATTTTATGCACTCTTTTGATCTTTTTTATTTGAGATCACGAGTTAGTGTCTCACTCTAAATATTTGGGCTTGTTAACGGTGTTTTTTTTTCAGTAGACCAAGAGTTGAGGGGCAACTTAGAGGTTTGTTTCTTGAGTCTGTTGTGCCGATCACTTTTGATTTAAGATATGGAGTCAGTTTATTGACTCAAATTTTAGAGCTTGTTATGGTGTCTTATCTGGTAGACAAGGGGTCGAGTGGTGGTAGAATTGGAAGGAGTGGTGGAATAAGTCTTGTTCGGTTGTTGAATTTAGTTCAAATGTTGTGAGGAGAAGTTTAAGTTTTGTTTTCAAGGGTGTTGGTTTGATGGTTTTTTTTAGGGGTTATGGTGAACAAGTCAATAGGTGATTAAATTTCTGTTTATGCGGTCATTGTGACACTCCAAAACTAGATATTTACATATAAATATTAACTAGCAACAAACCCGCGCTAAGCATGGGCCCGTGTTCCGCACGGGTTGGACGTCGAAGCAGGGGTCATATGTCAAAGCGAATTGCAATGTTATATGCATTGAGAAAATAGAAAAAAGATTAATGATAAAGATGACGTTAATGATAAAAGGGCAAATTCCATTTACCTTCTTTGAGATTTTCTTAAACAACACAAGCACACCTTCTAATTTTATCCATTTTCATTTCAATAACCTTCTAAATATACTATTTAATTTCAGTCATATTGGTTAATATATCTTGTTATTGTTTTCTCTTTTGGCAATAAATTGAATGAGGTTGTTTTCTCGCAATGGAGAAAAATAACAATTGTTTTTACAAACAAATAGAATCAAACATTGATAATTAAAGAAGAGGCTAAAAGAGAATATAGAGATGGATGAACGTTGTGGTTGACTAATAAAAATGAAATAATCTTCGATATATCTGTTTTATTAAAGTAGAGTTTAAAAATTAAACCACATTCACAAAGGAACAGTGAGTGATCTCTTGATCAGTTTGGAAAAATCACCAAAGTCTTAAGTTTGATTGGAGATTAACTCATCTCTAGTTGTTTAAACTTTTAAGAAATCTTCTTTGATGTTATGTTCCTTAAAGAATAGACGGAATAATTGCAATATTCTGATTAGACAAATAAACGTATTGATCACTTATATCTATAGAAAAGGAAACAATTGTGCTGACAGAAAGGCTAATATAGGGCTCTCTTTGAACTCTTATATAGTTTGGTTAGATTTGTCCTCATTTATTAGTGAGCCTTTTGTGAGGAATTTTATGGGATTGCCTAACTGTGGATTTTGTCTAGTTTAAGGAGGTTTTGGCTTAGTCCCCTCCTTTTTTTTTGTTCTCTCTTATCTAGGTTGCATTTTGAGGTTGTATCTCTATGCTACTCCTCCTTTTTGGGAATAAAAAATGGTTGAAAATTAAGGGAGTTCATACTTGTATAAAGAAGTTAATTGCTAAAAAAAATGGAATTAACAAAGCTTAAATTGTATGGTTGTAATAAGTATTAATCCCGTGTATAATCTATAAGTGGCAAATATTTTGGAATTTTCTCAAAGTTATGTTATTTTGTAATTTGAGGTTGTTTTTAGATTTATTGTTGATCCTGTTTTTTTTATATAATTATAACAAACAAACAGATACAATGATCTTTAAAGTGATTTTTTCAAAGTTATTATAAACCTCGAAGGGCCGTTTGTTATGAATTAAAATAAAAATAATAATGACATTCAATAATATATAGATTTTCTTTAGAGAATTAGAAGTTGAATTATACGAAAATTTGTTTTGATTGGGATTAAGATTAAGTTTGTTTATTCTTTTGGAAAAAAAATTAAGTTAGTGTGTTTTATCAAGTAGGTTTGTTTTAATTTGTTTTTAAGAAAGAAAAATAAGGGGAGGTTGAAGCAAAAGACACAAAAGGATATAATTTTGATGACGTGTCAAAGTATTAATAAGGGGTAAGATTATATTTTTTTGTAGACATTAAGTTTCATAATTAGATAATAGATTATAGAGAATAGATTGTTTAAAACTCTTTAGATAATTAGAAGTTGAATTATAGGAAAATTTGTTTTGATTGGAATTAAGACTAAGTTTGTTTATTTTTTTGAAAAAAGATTAAGTCAGTGTGTTTTATTGAGTGAGTTTGTTTTTGTTTGTTTTTAAGAGAGAAAAATAGGGGGAGGTTGTAACAAAACACACAAAAAAATACAATTTTGATGACGTGTCAAAATATTAAGAAGGGGTAAGATTGTATTTTAGGCAGACATTAATGCTCTGTTTGGTACAAGAGAAATGTAGAAGAGAGAGACATCAACGAGAGAAAGAGGAGAGAAGTGTGGTATTTCTTTTGTTTGGCAAAGGAGAGAAAGAGAAAAGAGGGACAAGATTGGCGTGGGTCCCACACAGTTTTTCTTCTCCTCTAATTAGCGAAGAAACATGAGAGAAGTTGTGCATTTGTTGCTTTTGACCTAATTCAGAGGCGATGTCCATGCCCAAAAAATAAACTTGTGAAAGACCTTAGACCAAATTTAGATCTTAAATTTATTTAAAAGTCATGCTTAAGTAATGCTTAGCTCAGTCTAATTTATTTTCACCCTGATCAGATGGTTTGAATTTAATGCAGAAAATACAAATTTTTTCCCAACCAACATAAATTGAAATTAATTAAATCGGATAACGGATTTGGCTTAAACCTACCTATCTCAATCCGTGGACATCTAGGTTATTTAACGTAGTTAATTAGAGGCGTCATGAATAAGGCATTGTGTTGTTCCAGAACCTATATTTATCTCTTTCTTTTACTTTTTCATTGTGCTGCTGACCGATCTCATCTCTTATCTACTCTTATTTTCTTTTTAATCTTTCTCTTCTCTTTCGTTAGTTAGTTGAGGTTAAATGAAAGCTAAGCCAAATATTTGGTACTAGTTTTTATCTCCCAACATCAATATGAGGTAACCTGAATTATGCAAATTTGCATCAACATAAATAAATTGGACATTGCACTATAATAATTGTCATGGAACAGAATTAGTAGCTACCGGGAAGGTTTGGTTCGAATGAAACAACAAAAACTCTGTCTAGCTAGCTAGCTAACAAAAGACGCCATTTATAAATAAACTAAAAATGCTAATGATTGTCAGCGAAACAATTTTTTTTTAGGGACTGCGAAACACATTTTAAAAACTTTAAATGATAAATTTTCATTTAGATTTATATTTCAATGCATTGAAGATTGAAACAATGATTTTTTTTAAAAATATTTTCTAATTTTAAAAAGCGAACAAACCAATAGTTAGCAAGACTCAATAAAATAATAATAGTGATTGGAACTCAACCGAGTCTTTCTCGGTGTGGAGTTGTATACTGTAAGGGTTGTTGAAATGTGATAAGTACTCTATTTTATTTGAAACCGTAAAGAGGAATGATTTGTGTTACAATCAGAAATCAAAATCATTTAAGGTCCGTTTAGATTGGTTTATTTGAACTTATAAAAAATAGATGTGTAAATAAATAAGTTTTTATGTTAATTCATAAATTCTCACTCACAAAAATTGTATCTTCATAAATTCTTTTTTCCATATATACTACCATGACAAGCTTATAAATAATAGTTAAAAGTTTATGTGTTTGAATAAGTTGTTTTGCATAAGCTCAAAAATAAGTCAATCAATAACAAAAAAATATATAAATCAATCTAAACGTCCCCTTAGACACACATAAAAATATAGATCATCTAACTATTTTTAATAATGAGTTATACTACTAATAAAGAAAATACATACCGATGTGAGCACAACTCAAAAAAGGTGTATTTTTTTCTTTGGTAAAATAAAAAATGGTGTATTTTTATCCACTAAGTTACTGACAAAAAAACAAACAGAGAGAATATATCTTCTTTTTGTGTAGTCTATTTTTTTGGGTCGTTTACCTTTTGCTTACTAGGGACTACCTATTGGTGGAGACTCTCGTAAATCGAATTTTTGGTATCCTTTGCTTGATCGAATTAAATCAAGGTTATCAAGTTGAAAGAGTAAAAATCTTTCTTTAGGTGACCGATTGGTTCTTCTGAAGTTTGCCTTGTCCTCTCTTTCGGTTTATTTTCTTTTCTCCTTCAAAGCTCCCGCGGGTGGATTTGGCATTTACATGCTTCGAAGATTTACAATGTTACAAGTGCTTATCACTTTCTGTTTACGTCAGACAACAACTTGGAAGTGGACAACACATATTTAATTCTGAATAAGGAGGTTCCCATGAAGGTTAGTCTTTTTGCTTGGCAACTTCTCCGTAACCGTATTCCTGCGACTGACAATTTAATTAAGAGACGTGTTATGCAACCTAATGTGTAACTTTGTGTGGGTGATTGTGGACAAGTGGATGATATGAATCATCTCTTTCTATCTTGCGATTGTTTTAGGAAACTTTGGTGTGGTCTTTATAGCTGGTTTGGTTTTACTACGGTTCATCCGGCACAAGTGGAGGATCATTTTTTGCAATTTAGAAGTTTGGGCGGTTACTCCAAAAATATTCGCTTAGTTCTTCTTCTTGTTTGACTCTCATGTGTTTGGCTAATTTATATTCTCCCTATATATATATATATATATATATATGATTAATTACATATGAATAAAAGGTAAGCGGACAACAAGCTGCATTGTTAGACTTTTTTAACTTTTTTTTAGGACTTTTTACCTTTTCCTACTAACTTGAGTATGTTTAAATAACTTAAATTTAGGTTTACTATACAAGATTTGCTCCCTAAAGGCTTCTAGATTTTTGACTTCGACCTTCCAAGTCTAAGGAATTGGTACAGCTAATTCCATTTGTATTCTTACCGCCTAGTCCATAATTCACGCCTAAACTTTTTCTTATTATTATTATACACCACCACATGATTCGAATATCACTTTTCTTTTTCTTTTCTTCTTTTTTTTTGACAAAATTTGAATATCACTTTCAGTCATGATCGTCTAACATTATTACTGCATGCATATAAGTAATTGTTAATTAATCCAGCCACGATGATGGCTCATGGCCTTGCAGTTAACTTCTATTTTTTCCTTGTATTTGCAGACTTCAAATAAATAGTGAAATGAAACTAAGAAACAAGTTTTAATATCAAAATAACAGTTTGTAGGGGGTCTAGCTCAACGCAAATATTGTTAGTTTGAACAGTTTCACCCATATTTAAACATGAAATCTTCTGATTGTATGTATGAATGAATTTTAGATGATGTTTGTGGAGTATTTCGATTACAAAGAAAAAATAGCAATCTACTTGAAATAAATAAACGAATTCAAACTAAATGAGAAGTTATAACATACACAATTGTATCTTCACTTACTTTATTTTACCTTTTTTAATGATATTTTTGGGTTTATAAGGTACAATTTGTATGCAGTTGCAGATGCTAATATCTTTCAAGATCCAATAATCAGTTTTGTTCCTTTTCCATGATTTGATAAAATAAAATAAAAAAGGCAGGAAGGATAAAATACAATGTTGAAAAGAAGAAAAATATCGAAGTTACTATGTTTCATTATAACATTCACACGATTGGGGTAATCATAAACTGAAATGATAACAAATGTAATACACACTTCAACTGTTTTGTAAATTTTGCAGCGAAAATGGTATGAACATAAACAAAAATCGCAACGAGCAGAACACAGGAGGGTATGATATCTACTTGAAGAATTCCATAACCCAAAAGGTATGGACATAACATTCATATCTAATGCCACTAAATCCAGCTCCATTTGCTAAATCCATGAATTCTTGCTCAGTTCGTTCTTTCCCTCCTGGACTTTGAGTCATCATTAGAACATCTGATTGGGCCGCAAACTTCCAAGCAGCATTATTCTCTGGTATAATCGAAAGAACTGCCTCCAAAACAATCACCTTTCCATCATCAGGAATAGCATCATAGCAGTTCTTCAAAAGCTTCAAGCACTGTTCATCACTCCAATCATGAAGTATCCACTGCACAAATTTTCAGCATTTATATCATGAAGTATCCACAGCACAAATTTTCAGCATTTATAATATGCCCATAGTACTGGATAAAATATCCATAAGGCATCATTTTATATTTTTACAAAAGCAAATCACAACTCTGGGCTATAAGCCTTAAACAACCGTCCTCGTCTGCTGATGGCATTTCTCTAGGAATTGTGGAAAGGCTGAACATGTTTGCTTTATGCCGTTATTTGTCTTCTTTTTTTCTTCTATAAATTATATTTTTACTCTATAAAATTTTATATGATAAATAATAAAAATAATCGTCTGATTAATATTCAACAAAAAATTTCACTATATTGTCTTTATCTAGTTAGCATTTGCTTTATCTCTTTTATATATTCCCTCTACAATTTTCCCTCTCTTCAATTTCACGAGGACGAGGGTATATTTAATTTAGAGGGTGATTGAGGAACAGAAAAGTAAAACTAATAAACTACAATATGGTTATTCTGACTGTATAAGTGCTAGAGCTATGTGAAAGAGAAGGATTGAAACAAAAGTCAGAAGGAAATCAAAAGCCTTAAAAGGTCAGGCTCTACATGTAATAAGTGTTTTTTTGTCTTTAGTCTTAATGCAGAGTTTGGCCGGGAGGGAAGGAATGTCTAACCAAGGATTGTTCCAATCAAGATTCAAACTCGGGTCATCATGAAAGATTTGTCCTTAACTGAAACGCGTTAACCACTTGATCTCAATCACTTGATTATATGTAATCCATTGTTAGCTAGACTATATATGAATATATACCACCCACCTCCCAGTTATTATGCACAACAAAAGTAAATTTATTTGAGGCATGTGGATGGTAGTTTGGGTGGGTAGTCCACCTATAAGAAATGAACGACACTCCTATGGTATATTCGAATGATAATTTTTCAAAAACCCAATTTTCAAGCCATCAGGATCTCATGTTATATGCCCCACATCCCTGTCTACATGATTGTGTAAAAACCCTAAATTCTTATGAAGCACGGATACGGACACGGACTCTAACACACCAACACCGCTAATAATTTGAGAAAATCACATAACTGAGTGTGATTATATGTGTCGGTGGGACACACCTAATCCGAGGAGTGTCCGTGCTTCATAAAGATGCAATGAAGGACCCTTGTTGATCTCTTACAACTCCTCTACAAGCTACTACTTTGTCTTGGTTAAGAGAAAAATCCATCAATACTTAGCTTCGCCTAAGAATTCGGTGGAGGTTTCGATGAACCCATCTGGTTACTACATTTGAATCTAACACAAGGGGGTAGTGACTAATAAAGAAGACCCTTTGAGCCTATCTAATTTATGCTTGTATATCATTAATCATGAACTAAGAAGATAGAGTGGCATTCTTGAAATACATCTTGGTTACTATAATGCCTGGATGCTGCAGTCATAAACATCAAACTCCAATCATTTTAGTTATTCGTAATTATTCAGAGCTGGCACAGGTCACATTCAACCATGTGTAACTTCCAACAGTTGGCATTAGTCAGAAAGGAAACTTAGCAAACAACCATGTTCTCTGAACTGACCTTGAGAAGGTATGAATTCTATAAGGATGAACCAGTATCCAAACTTCTTGGAAACTGGCCTTGTATTCACTTCACCCTCACCTAAAATAACAGCACAGGTAAAACTTAGAGAGAAACCACAATCTTTAGATCCTCCAAGTCGTGGTATCAGTAAAACTCGTCTAGGATGGACAACTCATAATACTAATAATCATCGTGCAGATCTAAACCAATAACCACAACACTGATTCTCCGACTCCTAACTGCCATTCAGTTTCAAGAATTATATCACTTATGCTTCTAAATTGTCAGGGGTAATAGATCAAATAGCCTTATCAACTACAAGACCAAATAATTGGTCCCAATTATGGATACAGAATTTCATATTAGAATTATCTCTAAGTCTCTAAATGATATTCTCCCGTATCTTCTCCCAGTCTTCACACATATATACCTTAGTTTAGAGTCACCTTGCCTCCTCCACTTGCGCGTAGTATATAATATGATCGATATTTTTATTTTGATTGATGCACTTTGACCTACAAATCCTCATTTTGGTGTATAATTTTCATCCCTAACTTCATCCTGCTACCTGAGTTAATTTTTCGAGCTTGCCCTGACCCCAAACTTCCTTTCTCCTTCAGATGACAGTATGTGTTCCAGATACCTAAGTGTACCTAAGTCAACATTCCTGTAAGGCTCTAACGAGAAGACTACCCCCAATAGAAGGATCTCCTCTGTTTGTCAGTATCAACAAATAAGGAACTTGACAAAACATTATTTACATAACATAGGCAAGTAATGTGTCAATACTCCTAAAGCAATATATTTTGCCTTCTAACTGCTTGGGCATTGACAAGCTTTATCAAGGATACCTTGATACATCCTTGACTTGATCCTTCTAATCACCATAAGAGTATAGTTACTAAAATACTACTTAATATTATTTAGGACCTCTAAAACAGCAAGTAAATAAAAAACGGAAAAAAATTAATCTAAAATACAGATGAAAAGAGAGCAGAGATAGTAATTAGAAATTAGTATTAATCATGGTCATGGACAAGTAATATTATAAATTAAGTAGTATCCCCTTAATCATCAGTGCCATTCATTTTTCCTACAAGAAAGCAGAAACATCCGCTGACCTTCATAAAGATGGCATCTGCTTTAGGCACACTTTCAAACATATCTCCGCCAACGTGTTCGACTCCTGATAACATTAGGAAGTTAATATTATACTTTTGAATGCTTAATGATGCACAAGTGAAGTGATATGTAGATATAGATAAGATAAATACCAGGATAGGAAGGGGCATGTTGTATGACATGAGGCAAGTCGAAATTGATAGCATGTATATGAGGATGTTTTGAAGTGATTAAGTTAATGTTGACACCAAGACCTCCACCAACATCAACAAGTCTCTTGACCTCTTCAAAACCTTTGTAGGACTGAAGAACCTTGTTCATAACTATAGTGGTGTGATTGATCATTGCAGTATTGAAAACTTGATTAAACCTGGAGTCAATGCTGGCATATTCAAAGTCATTTGTGCCATAAACTCTGTTGAATGGAATACCCCCTTCACGAATAGCATCTTTAAGCTGGGACCAACTTTGTAAGTAGATCTTATCCTGATGCAATGCGATCAAGGGACCCAATGAAACTCCGTCGGAATTAGGAGCAAAGAATTTGGCAACGGGAGTCGTGGTGTAGAGTCTGTGAAAGGATCCAAGATTGTGTTGATCGGGATGAACAGAACAGTTGAGAACAGAGTGAGAGGCAAGAAGAGCAAGTATGCGATCTAACATTTTAGGTGCATCAGGATTGGTGCAGGAGAGACGTGAAGCGATCTCATCGGAGGACAGAGGAGTATCTCTACCAGCTTTTTGCAAAACTTCAAATACGCCGAGTTCAATAGCAGATTGAAGTGCCATTGAAAGAACAATTGAGTTACTGAGTTGAACAGCGTATGAGAAACTTTCTTCATCTTCTATCTCTTCAGGTATGCTCGCCATCGAAATCCAAAATGGATCGATTGATTTTCGTCAATGATTCCTTTTCCTTAATCCTTATCCACCTTTCTTGTCCGTTTACATTCAGTTGACCTTTTTCAACTAAATGTTAAAGTCTCACTCTTATTTCTTAAAGTTAACCCAAATTCAAACATAATATTGTGTCCCTTTTATCAACAAATCGATGCTATTTTATTGAAAAAACAGATTGCTCCTTGTATTTCAATTGAATCATTGCTTAACAAATTATCTTATTTTTCTACCTACACTAGTTATCCTATTTTTATGAAAAACAAAACGAAATCGTTTTCAAACTAATTATCCTATTTTTATTGAAAACAAAACAAAAAAACAAAATTGTTTCCATCCTTTCCTTTCTCTTACTCTTAAACGTAATCACTCATGCTTATCAAAACAGTAATTTTCTATTTTTATGATGTGTTTCCTTATGATGATGCATTTAAATACAATTATTTTGTAAACCATTAGAACTCCCTTATTACTTGGAGATGTTTCATTGTGTAATTATGAAGAGTTACAAGTTCATATTGCATCACAATTCACACATATCCTATATTGTCTTTTGCAAAATATGTGAGTCTGATGGTTATTATTTATCTATATGCTTATTTTGGTTGTCTTTTTTTTCACCCTCACTTCAATGTTAAATTACATTATATGAAAGTAATTGTTAGTTTTAGACTTTTAGTCTGGGATCGTCAATTAAAACCACCACTGCATAGAGAGATACAAGGTAACATAACGATGTCGTAACACTCTTTTTCTTTGTCTATTTTTCCCTTCTTCATTTTCATCTTCTTCTGTATTTAATTATTTACACTTTCTAATTGTATCTTTATATTGTCACACTTCTTTTAATTATGAAATTGATTTTTTTTGCTACTAATGCTGAGTTTTTTCTTTCATGTCAGACTTATGCAAATGTTGTCATATTGGTGGACAATGTACAACAGAATCCATTGCCCTAAAAATATTTTAGGAGGATGATAAGTACTTTTTTTATAAGCATAAGATAGTATGTATCCTTATTGATTTGTTCATTTTCTAAAAAGGTTCTTCGTATTAATCCGTGTTACTATATATGTTTATTTTTGGATAAAACATGCCATTTTTCTTTTTTCAAACCATTCAGAACCTCAAAAGTGCGATTCATTCATAAAAAAATGTGGGAGGTATGTATGAGTATGACTCGGAGAAATCCTTCACTTTGATAACCATTAGGTAATGTAGGTTTTCACTACTTCTTTTTCAGGCTTAGAAATCTGCACTATATGCTTTCTATATTTTGTTTTATTTTTCATTTAGATTGGCGATGTTTGATTTCCTTCACTTTGCTATGATTGTTTGAGTTAGATGTGAGTTGGTTCAATTTGTAAGAAGTGCAACATATGCGATGTCGTCAAGTAAAATGAGCTTCTGCATGACGATTTTGCCAATTTTTACTTGTCAACACTTTTGCCAAACTCTACCTGTTGACGCACTAACCGAGGTTGCGCTTCAGGTCACATCTTGATCTCCCTCTCCTCAATTTCATTTTCATTATATTCACCACAATTATTCAACAACAGAAAAGGCATCAATGGCGACCAATCTCTTCCTTTTTATGTTGATGATTTTTACTTTCAGTTTCATATTTGTTTTGGTGGCTGATATGTAATTGCCTTTGGAATGCTTTTGTAGGAATGGATAACAAGGAAGTGTGTTTTACTGAAATAAAATTTACGAATGATGGAAGGAAAGCAAAATGCGCTTCAGGTCACATCTTGATTTTCCTCTCCTCAATTTCATTTTCATTATATTCACCACAATTATTCAACAACAGAAAAGACATCAATGGCGATCAATCTCTTCCTTTTTATGTTGATGATTTTTACTTTCAGTTTCATATTTGTTTTGGTGGCTGGTATGTAATTGCCTTTGGGATGCTTCTGTAAGAATGGATAACAAGGAAGTGTGCTTTACTGAAATGAAATTTACGAATGATGGAAGAAAAGCAAAATGAATGAAGAAATTTGTGAAGACAAACAAGTTCTCTGCAGTTTTGTAGAGCTTAAGGCGAATGAAACTACCCTTTCATGTTTAAGGCCTCTGATGACATTCTTTTGGCCAAAATTCTCCTAATATTCTTTAGGCATGTGCATCCATGTTATTGCTTTATTGGTCTTTGTTACCTTTTCAGATTTACTTTTGATACATTAGTTGACATGTAATTTTTCTTTTAAAGGTAGTTGACATGTAAATATTAGGTTAGTAATTTAAAATTTTTAACAAGAAAGAAATAGACCAAAAACATGTAAGCATTTGGTCTCTAAAAAAAATGTAAGCATTTGGTCTGTTTTAAGCTAGAGGTCCACATTTATTTTATAGTTGAATCATTTAATATCTATTATTGTAAATAATTAGTGTAACTTAAAACCCTCTTGCCTTGCATGCATAACTGTAGCCGTTGAAATTGTCTTCAGGTTGAATTTTTCATGAATGGGTTACAAATACTACTAAATTAGAATAGAAAGATGAATATCCTGTCAAAAATGAAAACAAAAATGAATATTTTTTTATATTTTTCAACTGTATGTAACCTTAAATTGTTGGAGTTAATATTAAATTTAAACAAACATAATCCAATTTCTTACCATATTTTCTCTCAACAAAAAAAAAATCATACTTAAGCCATTAAATTTTAGTCTTTTTTTATTTTAAACGTAATGATATAGTCTTTAAAATATCATACAATTATATGTTTGTATAAAAAAAGGCTAACAACTTTAGGTCAAAGAAGTTATTTATTATTGATGGTTGTGTAAAGATTTAACATGACTTTAATTTTTTCTTATAAAACTATTCTATGTGTCTATATAAGTCGATGATCATATCGCCTATTTCATCACATTGTTGGATTTTGCTACAAGTTTATATCTACAATGAAACAATACTACATATAAGTGTATTAAAATTGAATGTATGCAGATATAAGTCCTCTATATAACTTATGAACTTCAAAAAAAAAATTCAAGTGGAACGTGGAACTCGACCTCTTAGATTAAATTGACTTATGAACCAAATACCGAGTTTTTAAAAAAATTTATAAAATTTGTTTAGAAATATTAAGCATATTAAAATATAGTTTTTAAATGCCACTCAAAGGTTCCTTCAAAAATAATGTCACTCAAAGGTATACAAAGACGCTTTTAAGTTCTTTTATGTGTTTTTAACGGCACGAGTCAAAAGTCTAGATGAGTTAAAAATAATGATGAAGATGGTGATGATACTGATGTGACTTCAAATGTTGCTTATAGAAAAGTATAATTTTGTAATGTATGATAATTAATGTAAAATGTACGGTTTTCGAACTTTATTAACGTCATTATGATATGACTAATATAATACATTTTAATCATATGACTTATTATACTACAATTTTAATGTTCAGTATTATTTGCTCGTGTTTGTTTAGTCGGTAAATGCACGGGTCAATGGTCTAGTTGAAAATAAAAATAGGTCATATGTATTTCACAACAATCATATAAAAAAGAAGACATTTTTCACAACCATTTTTACAAGTTCTTTTAGATACTCACGAAAAAAATTATCAAGGTAATGTCAATGATGATAATAACTAGTACAAATCATAAAAAAAAAAAGGTACAAACTTACTCCTTTATCTCATATGATTTAATTTAGTGTTAAATGTGTTTTTTTTTCTTAAAAATATAGCGATGTTTGATTTTAATCTAAAAAAAATAAAATATAATATTTTCATCCTCATAAAATTTGTAGTTATATGTTTTTGGTCCTTAATGGCCAATTTATATACATGTGAGTGTCAAAAGTACGACTCTTTTATGTTCAAGATGTGTCAACGTTTTTATGTTTAATATTTATATGGTAAACCAAAAAAGTGGTCTAAATTGGACCAATACTTCAAGTGGTGTAAACTATACTTACCCATCAAAATTATATCCATTAGGTACCAAAAACAAAACAAAAAATTGTGAGACACAAACATCTTATTTTACTTTTTAAGGATTAAAATTAAAATCTGATATATTTATAGAAACGAAACACTTATTTAAGCCTTTAATATATACAAATACTTCCATATAAATGCGATTTTATCATTTATATATTTGTATAAATAAATATATTAGGAGGAAATAATATCCGTAGACATTTTTTTTAAGGGAGATCTAAATTGTCAACATGGTTTTTCGGTGGTGTCGGGTTTCAAACCGAGTTCTCAAGGGTAATGAGAGATACTCTCAACCAAATGAGCTCTCTCATAGAGACATTAACATGGTCTAATATACAAAGTCCGAGTAGGTCAACTATTTTTTAATAACAATTGAATAAAAATAAAAACAAAAAGATGGTGTAAACTTATCTCATTAACTTATATTATGATATGATGTTTTGTCACAAAAGAAAAAAGAAACTTATATATATTATGATAAAAGTTAAAATAAGAAAATGAAAGAAGAGAAAACCTTTGACTCTGCACACACAGAGACATAGAGACCGTGCCAGAATCAACAATAGTACCAATCAATTATACAAGCACGCATGTAACATAAAATAGAAATATCAACCACTTCCTATTTCCACATCCAATGTTTTACCATACACAACCTACTACTATGTTTTCCTTAACATCAAATCAATGTCTTCTTCAACATCATCTATGTCTTTCTTTCTCTTTGCCATCATCTGTTTCATCAGAAGAAGAGGGTCCCTCAGTATTGGCTTCACTAGTTTGGCTACTTTCTTTTGCCTTAGCTTTATCATCATGTTTTCTTCCACCAACCATTAAGAGAGGTGTTTCACCTAATTCCTTTGTATTGTTACTATCTTCTTCTGATTTGTACTTGTACCAAGTGGCCCAATAGAGGAAGTTAAAGAAATTAAGACAGCTTAAGACAGCTAAGAACCAATAAAACAAGTTTAAATTGTTTTGATTTAAATCAAAACCTTGTAACCAACCTTGTTTACTTGGTGTGATCCTTTTAGTAACAGTATTAATAACATTAACAAAAACAGTACTTAAGAAGTAACCAAGTGACATGGATAAAAATGTGAATGAAGTTGAAAGTGATTTCATGGTTGAAGGTGCTTCTCTGTAGAAGAATTCTAATAGTCCAACAAGAGTGAACATGTCTGCTATACCAAATATAGCATATTGAAAAGATAACCAAAATAGGCTTATTGGTTTTGAAGGGTCTTTTCTTCCTTGGTCTCTTCTTTTAACTTCTATAAAACCAGCTATTGTCATTGAAATGGCAGATAGTACTAGTCCAACACCAACTCTTTGAAGCTGTGTAACACCTGAAGGGTGGTGAGTGATTTTTCTAATAAATGGTACAAAGAAAAGTTCATAAATTGGAATCAATGTGCATAAGAAAATTAGTGGGATAACAGGAATGGATGATGCTGGTACTGTGAAGGAACCAAGTTTAAGGTTCATTGAATTTCCTTGTTGAACTGAGAATGTTTGAAGTTGTGCTAAACACGTGTTCATTACAATTGTACTTGCCAATATAGGTAACATTCTTGTTAGGATTTTTACTTCTTCAACTTGTGTTACTGTGCAAATCTTCCATGGTTGTTGAGGTTCAGAATTTTCTTGAAGAATTGCTGCTTTATCTAGAAACCTGATTCAATCCAACAAACCATAACATTTGAGTATACTTGCATGCCTTAATTTGTGTAAAGGGAAATAAATGTGAATAAATGTTTTCTCAACAACAAACAATATCTTTGTCATCAATTATTGTGCATGTGAAGTTTGTCCTTTAATTTCACCTTAGCAACTTCACCCCCCTACCCTCTCAAAATAAACAAATAGCCCTTCGTGTATGTTTTGAATCACAATGAGTTTGACAAAATCATAGCAGCGCCGTGATTTCGTTAAATATCAAAAGTGTAGACATTTGCGAAATCAGGGTGGCTCACCGCGATTCTGGCGTACTTTCTATGGTTCCAAAATAAATAATTGGTACTTGGCTATTGAGAAGGAAATTGCTTTTCACTTTCTATGTTATCTACAAAGTAAAGGTGTACTAAGCCAAATACCACAGAAAAAAGGGTGAAAAACTTTTTCAGTGAGTTTGTGTCAGGAAATTTATTATTATCACTTTTTCTTATGTTTTGGTGTTAACTAAAAAGCAAAGAGAGGACATATTTTCCATGATCATTCTCTGTAAGTCTGCTACCCCGAACGTGTAGAAGTGAGTGATAGTAGGCCCAAATTCTTGGCATTACTTAATTAGTCGTACTTGAAGAAAAAGAATCTTAACAAAGCACATCAACAATGTGCTGGACACAATGTAATTCATAATTGTCATCATGCATATCAACATTATTAGCCTAAGTTAGTCCAACACATTATCACAAATTGTTAATTATAAGCATGATGAATATGTAGAAGAATAACCTCATTTGGTTTGTGTGTGCAATCTTCTCTAGAGTAGCATCTTTATACACCTCATAAAGTTGTTCATTAGATTCCGGCAGTGGTAGTTTTCTATTCTTAAAAGCCACAACAATAACCTGCATCAAACAATAATGGTTAATAAACTCACTCCTAAAGAATCAATGAACTAGTTAAAATGATTAGAGAATAATTACTGACCTGAATAATCCTCAAAATAGGACTTTCACCAGGAGTTTTGATACGGTAAAAAGGTTTACCAATAGCAAGTGTAACAAAACCAATTGAAGAAGCTACTGTTATGATGAAAAATCCCCAATGCCAAGCTTTTTGTGTACTAACCCAAACAATACCAGTAACACCAATAACTGATCCTAAAGTTGAACTAAGTAAAAGCCAATTGAAAAAAGTTGCAAGTGCTTTTGCTTCATTTGGATCCTTTTCATCAAATTGGTTAGCACCAAATGCTGTCATTGAACCTCTTACTCCACCCATTCCCAAAGCATACAAACACAATGATGTGTAAAACATCACTGCTATACCTCCTTCCACACAACTTGATTTACCACATGCTTTAGGATGTAAATTATCCAATGCAGCTTGAACTGTGATCATTACCAAAGCCTACACAATACAAGTATTAAAAATTAAAATTAAAGCAATTAACAAGCATAGTATATGTTTTGACTAAATGACAAAATTGCGGTCTCACCGTAATTTTGTACCACACAAAAGTGGCTAACCGTGATTCTGTCAAACTCATCGGCGAGGTTAACCTCTCAAAACCAAATGTTTTTTTTCTTTATTTTATGCAATTGGAACATGGCATTGGGATTTGGAATTTGGAGTGTTTGAAATAAATATAATAAGGGTTTTCCATTTAATAATGATTAGTAATTAAATACTTACAATAACTTCGAGTGATCCAAAAACCAGACATGTGGTGAATCTGTTGAGGTAAGTATCTGAGATGAAGGCACCAACAAGGGAGAGCAAGAAAGTAGAGCCCATAAAATTTGTCAAAGTGTTGGCAGAGCTTGAAAGATCAAAGTGCATCACTCCAATAAAGTATAGTACTAAGCTCACCATGTTTGTCACAAAACCCATGTTATCCAATGCTGACAAAACTGCATCAACAATGAACAAAATGTTACCAAATCAATAAATTTTGTTACATAAGCTCATAAAAACAAAGAGTGTTAATTCGGTGAAAAAGTTTTACTTACCAAAGATGAACATGGAAGCTCTAAATCCACCTTTTTGTTTCTTCCATTGAATGATGGGTTTGAGTTCTTCTTTTACTTCTTTGTCTCCCTATAGTAACATATTTCAAACTGTTACAAAAGAGAAGAGAAAAAAATTGTGAATAATGCATTGAATTGTTTAGCTAGCTTACCATTTTGGAGAGAGTATGAAAAGTTTCAATTCTTCAAACAAGAATGATGTGTTGAGATTGAAATGAGAAGAAGGTGAACATATATGCCCAAAATAGAAACTTTTGAAAGAAGCTTTCACTTGAGAGCAAAATGACTTAGAATTTTGATCATAAAAATCCACAAGAGGTTCTTATTTTTAATGTCTTACACTGTTGGTTCTGTTTTTTGGTATTTGTCTTCCATTCTAGTATTTATGATGTTTTTTTTCTCACTCTTTCTACCTTTTTTCCCTTGGTTTCTGTGCTCACCGTCTTAACACACTTTCAAACATGCTTTACTAGTACTAAATCTAGTTGTGTTTGTGTTGTATTATTGATTGATAATGACATTAGAAATTGTAATGCTTACGATATGTTTAAGGTTTGTTAATAATTAATGGATGCTAATTCCATCAATGAATCTTAATCAAATTAATCAAATCTAACATATATGCCCCACTAAATTTTGATATATATGTCTGTCTTGTGTTATTTGTAATTTTGTAACACTATTCTTAAATTAGAAGGTTTTAGTAATGTTCGCGGGTCAAATTGAAAGTGAGATTTTACCTTGTATAAATTAGTAAGACTTTTTTCAGCTTTATACATGGCATGTGATCTAGTGTCTGTATCTCATCATATTCTGATATATATTCAAATTTATATAGTACTATTTGTAAAGTGTAAAGTTTAATTATTCATATATCACGTGGCTAGCTTGTCTAATAATTTCCTCTTAATTTTATTTTTTTGTGGAAATAATATTTACTCTAAATTATGTCATAAGAATAATAACCATCATATGCTATGGTGGCCATATTAATCAAATTTGTGTGGTCTCGTGTTATTCATTGATAGTTAACTAGGAAAACAAATTTGTGTAGAAGTTTATATTATTAAATTTTCATGATGCTGAGTTTGAAACTTGTCGCTGGTTTTAGGCGTCAGACACAACATTGTCAGATGAAAAAGGATCCTATATTTTCCTTGCTGCAAGAAAAACCACGAATACCCCTGGAGTTCCCATTAAAAATATCAAAAATAACAAATAATGATACTTATTTAATAGTATACATAATGGAGAAATCTATTTTTTAATATTTAAATAAATCTTACGTATACGTGTCACTCATTTTTCATTTTTTAATAATAGTATTTAAAAATCATCAAATCCTTCCAACCCAACACCTTGTACACATATCTTGAATACAACTTATTAAACATATATCAATAATTATATATCATTTTATTTCAATATTCTAATATTAAAAAAAATGGACATCATTTAAAATTGAAAATCTACATTGAAACCTTATTCCTACTATGTACACAAAATAATTTTTTCCCAATAGAGGTACTTCATAGGTACCAAATCTTAAAAGTGAGAGATCTTCCATTAGACATGATCTTTTTTTTAACAAGTCAAAATGCAATATATTATATCAAAGAGAGTGATTCATCTCGCACAAGACATACAAAAAGAGAAACATCCAAAAGTTTGTACAAGACAGTTACAGATATCTCATAATAGTATTACTTGCAAAAACAAGGAAAAACAAACAATAGTTAAAGCATGAGACCCATACAAGATAATTGATGCCGCCACCGGTCATGATAGGTGAAAACGAAAGTAATGAGACCCGACTTCAACCACTGGAAAGATAACATTTTTACCTTGTCTATTAAGTGATGTGGAACCATTGCCTTCTGATTAAAAACTATGTTATTCCTTTCCTTTCAAATGACCCATACGCACGCGAGCCATGTTATTTTTAGAAACAGATATGTAAACCGCGGTAATCCGGACAAGTAACCAAATTGAAGAAAATGTTCGCCGACCGCATCTGGAGCAACAAACGTGATGCCTAACCAGTGAAAGAGATGATATCAGACGCTGCCAAAAGTAGTGCAACCAAAAAACAAATGGCCTGCAGACTCCTCAGAACCGCACCCTCCAACACATCCAATGTCATCGTTTTGAAGTACATGACGCCGCGGAAGGTTGTCTTTCGTCGGTAGCCGGTTACGAAGTAATCGCCAAGCAAAAATTGACATCTTTGATGGGACATTCTTGTGCCAAACGTCATCTATCAATCCCTTGTTTAGGTTCGACAGCTGTTGTTCGAAAAGTATAAGTTCCCTTGACGGAATAACCATTAGACATGATCTAATATCTACTCCATTTAGTCCTTTTTATAAGAGATAAATAAGTCAACAAAAATTGATGTATTTGGTACACAATAAAGACCAAATATATCAACTTTTGTTGACTCATTTGTCTCTAATAAAAAGGACTAAAAAGAGTATTATTTAGGTTCTATAAGTTTTATTTGAAGGAACTAGAGTTCATAATAATAAAAGAGACAATGATTAAATTTTATTATTTTATTTTTTTGGTACAAGGGTAAATTTTATTTATCTCATAGTTCATCTTCATATGGCGGAAACCTCTTTTTTCTCCATAATCAAATAACATGAAGAAAAAAAATGAAGTTTTTTTTTTTTTTTGAGATGGTTTGACAAGACTTTATTTATCTTTTGAACAAACTTTGTATTGACAAAATACTACTATGTTTTTTCCCTGAACTAGAGGCTTAAGACAATAAAACAAATAAAGTTACTATTTTAGAGTGGAACAAACAACGGCAATGATTTTTTTTTAAAGAACGGCAATCATTTTTTTAAAATGTCATTGCCATGTTAACTTGTTTCCTAATAACGCATGCTAAATACCCTGTAAGTAATAAATATTGATTGAGAAAATTAATTTTCAATTTTTTGAAGAATAAATGTGTTATAGTCTTTAGAAAAAAATGTAGTGCCTTAAGATGTGTTATAGTCCTTAGAATGGTATAAGGACATTCGTTAATATTTTCTTTTTTCTAAATATGATACTTACTTTTTCATTCTCAAAAGTCTAACCTTAAGTGCTGATAAGTTAAAATTTGTGGCTTCGAATTCACATCTTGTAAATCAAATATCTCTTCATTTTTTTTTATCATCAAAGTTATATTATGAGACTTAATTCGATTACTCAATCGATTCAAGCAAGTAAAACTCATTTACTATGTGATGTCAACTAGTTGGTTACAAAAATATTTTATTTAGATGTCCAAAAGATAATATTTTTAAGAGGAAAAAGTTAAAAGATTTCGTTTTATTAATTAATAAAATAATTTGTAAATCAGGAACACATTTGGTGGCTATATCTACCTTCCGTGTCCCCATTAATGTGAAAAATAGTATTGAAAAATAAAAGGCAAAAAGGCAAATATTCTAGCCTTATAGGTCAAAATAAATTGCTTAAAGTATGGGTCACATGATCCAGCTCAGATGTTGTCCTTTATGTCCCTTGGAGCTCCATTGTTAGAGAGAAAAGTCCATAAAGGCATAAACTTCAGTGTTCCCCTTTATTGTCTCAGAAATTCAGTTTAGCATTTTGCTTTATCATTGTAACCTCATTTTGCTGATAAAATTCGTATCTCATTTTTGTTGAGTTTTATGTTTGAATGGTTGGATTTGACATAGATTAATAATGGGGAAAATGTAAAATATATAAAAGAAGTAGCTTATATACATAATTTTTAATATTTTGGATTGAGATGTGATGTCAATATCTCTTAGAATTCTTGAAAGTTTAACTCATTGCCGTTCTTGACGCTCTCTGAACTCCCCCAACAACTGGTACTAGAGCCCTGATTTGGCTTAGTGAAGTAGCGTGTGCAGGATCCTAGTGTTGGATTATGCTAACGATATGAGTTACTCGCATTTGAGGGAAGATTGTTAGATTTTAACTGTAAGTGGTTATGTTTCATATTGACTAGAAAATGTTAGATATATAAGAGATTGAACTCATATACGCAAGTTTTTTTTTTTTTTTTTTTTGAGTTGTG
>Ga0228711_1003959_pt1 | contig 22961 bp, 19 predicted proteins | sample MedpolnodulmetaG_2_FD_177996 | JGI IMG/M metagenome (GOLD analysis project Ga0228711, IMG submission 177996) | Root nodule microbial communities from Medicago polymorpha collected in Santa Monica, California, United States - brown nodules | ecosystem: Host-associated > Plants > Roots > Nodule...
TAGATGAAGGTATTGAAGTGTCAAGGACTGGACCTCATTCTTTTGGCATTTGAATACCATCATCTAAACCAAACTAACAAGAATTTAATCTTTTGAATGAAACAATAGAACTTCTGGATGAATGCTTAAGAGCTGTTGTTTAGCAAGTTTGAATTTACCCTATTCAGATGTAAGATAATTGTTGTAGTTGGAAGGTGCATTTCCGAATGTAATGTAATGTAATAACATATATAGTTGATATACATGTTGTTTATGTAATGTAATGTAACTTTTATTCGAATTCACGCTGAGTTTAATTAGGTTTTTTTCGATTTTTTTTAAGACGTAACTTTATTCGAATTTATTCAATACACAATTTTTATTCGAATTAACGCTGATTTATTCTAATTTATTTATTTACTTTATTGGAATTTATTAATTAAATATGCAATCATAAGACAAATGCAAAAATTAACAAAAGCGTGTAAAAACCATTTACAATGCATGAACAACCGGTCACAGTAGCGTGACTTAACTCAGGCAAAGTTTAACAATAGCGTGAGTTAACTCACGCCAAGGTTAACAATAATGTGACTTAACTCACGCTAGGTTGGTCGGTGGTATTTGTTCAAGAACACATTTTTTGGAAGTTGGTCAGTTATTCCACCTTCAATTTAACTCATTTCTACACGTTTTTCCTACTCTTTTGACTGCATTTAGTACTAATAAAACCTATGGTACCCATTTCTCACTAACAACTTTTTTCCTTCTTTTTACCCCAAAAACTTTTTACCGTGGGTAAAAAGGCTCTTTCTTGGAGTATAAAAAGAACCAGATTCAGATTTACCCCAAAAGGGATGATGTCTTTTTGCCCCAAGAAGCCTGGTCTCTTTTACCACCGACCTTGATCCTCTGTACCCCTAAGTTGGTCTATTTTTACCTCAAAGAAGCATATTCATTTTATTCCAATAAAATGTATCAAATTATGTATTATGTAATTGTATCAAAAAATTAATAAAATGAGGTTTAGTATTACCATTTATATTATTAGCATTTATATTACTAGCATTTATATTATCTGTATTACCATTTAAATAATTATTTATATTACCATTTAAATAAATTCGAAACAAATATTACATATTTTGAAACGTGAGTTAACTCTCGCTGCAGTATTTTTAAATTAACACTAGCGTGAGTTAACTCACGTAGCATGTTTTAACTCACGTAAAAAATACACCGGCGTGAGTTAACTCACGTAGGGGCATTTTGGTCATTTCACTTGGGAATGAGCAAAAACGTTTGGGTAAAGAGCAGCTCTCTAAGCCGAGGCGTCTAGCAAGCCACAAGCATTGGAACTTGTTTTCACTTTTCATTTGGTTGGTTTTCTTCATGAGAATTTCTTATCACCCTCTAACATTTTCACACACCCTATTTGTGTTATAAAATTTGGGAAAAAATGGTGTGTTTTGAAAGATTTTTTGTTTTTACATTTTTCAAATTATATAATCCAGAATCCATAGGATGTGCGAGAAACAGTAAGGTGAGGAAAGATACAGTATTTCTTTAAATGGGACATGTTAGGACCAAAACTGATTGAGCTTAACAAGGAGCCTTTGAACTCGATCTTGTCGGCCTGCCAACAGACGTGTTACGATTGGCAGGCCGATAGGATCGAGTTCATGATAACCTCTTCTTTGGAGTTAGATCTGCAACATAATGAAGAAAGATAAGGTGTTTCAAGAGGATTTCTTTGAGTTAGATCCCACTGTCTTGCCAAATGACTTATTCATCTGGCAGGCAACAAGATCTAACTAATAGAAACCTCTTGATGTTCATATCTATAGATCAAATTCTGAAGCTTTGTATCTATCTATCAAGGAGGAAGCAAGGAGTATCTATATATTTCTGTAAGCATGCTGAGGATTTTCACCACGTTGTCACATAGATAGCAAACTATTTGTCACATATAGAGCAATCTATTTTGCGACAGCTTGACAAAGATCATCAGCACAATGACAAAAAATTTCATGGTTTCTTTGGTGTGTTTGTGTGAAAACCGGAAACATTTATTTATAGGGGTTTATGGATGTTGTGGACCACAAAAACTGTCTGTGAAACGTGGTCCTCACAAAAGAATCCTATGTTGAGGCAGTTCGGATTATATAATCCAGATTGTACTTACACCCTAAAAAATTGAGTTGAATTCGGACTATTTTAACGTAAATTAAAACATAATGAAAGTTTAAATAATATATATTTTTCAAAACATAATGCAGCAACTTAATTCAACAACATATAACTAGCACATAATTAAAACAACATAAAACATGTGATTAATTAAAACATAGCACATTATCACGAATCACCTAAACTAACTTCTTCCTCTGGTCCCTCCAGCAGAGCCCTGATCTCTTCGTAGTTCCTGGGCCGGATCAATTTTTTTTGAATTTGTTCAGCAGATCTAACCAACAAAGCGTCCAACTCGATCGGTCCTCTAGTATTGTGCTGACCAAAGACAGAGAACATGGTTCTCACGTTGTCGTCATTTATGAGTTTCATCCATCTGAACCGAAGAGATACGGCTGAGTCGGACAATGGACATCGATATTCAACACGACCACCCTCCTCGTGTCTCTGTGGTTGAGTTGACGGTTTATTTGATCCAGCTGATCCTTCAGCCCGGAGAGGGTGACATCATTGCGAATCCTAAGCAGATGGGGGTGGTTTTCCCCGTTGTAGTAGATTGCCGCTAGCTTGGTGTTCAGATCAAAGCCAGAGAATTCCATTTTTTTTTCTGGTTTAGTTTACCTGTAATGAAAACAGGGACCCCTATTTATAGAGGTATTTGGGCGTTGTGGACTACATCAACTGTCGGTGCATTGTGGATCACACAAAAGAATCCTATGCTGAATTAATTCGGAATCATCATTGACCCTACAGAAAGAGCCAAAGTTTCCCTTTGTTTCAACATGATCGTATTTATTCGGATTACAAAATCCGAAAAGTAATGGTTCAGTTCAGATGATATAATCTGAATTGCATCAGACTCATTTGGACGGTGGTCTGCACCACATTGAAAATGTTTTTCAAACGTTTTGGGCGGTGGTCAGGTGAAAAAACACGTTTTTTGACCCCTATTTATGGTTTTGTGACCCTCCCTTCCTATAAATACCATCCAATTCTCCACCATTTCTCACCCTTTCATCCTCTTCCTTATACAACCATGTGTTTCCATCGTCGGCCTTTCATAGAAAGAGGTCTCTTTGGAAATTTTCAGGGACTGTATGAACGGTCAATGAGCATGGAACCGCGTTGCAAAGAAGTGTGGTTCATCTGAGGGTCATGTTGGTCAGTCTGAGTCTGAGGTTGGGTGCAAGGTTGACCATCATGGTCTCTTGTTCCCTAGAGGCCCCTGTGCCGTCGCCAACATTGTTTTCTTCTTCCCTTCCATCCTCTTTCCACCCCCCCTCTCTTTCCTCTCCACTAGCGGCTGGAGCCACTGGTATAGTTTACCCATTCCCCTTTATTAGGCTCTTAGGAGATTAGAAATAGTTTTAGATTCTTATGTAATAAGATTAGAAATAGTACTTGGATCATGTGTGGACCCACACTTTACATGGTTTCGTTTCTTCAACAATATGTTTTCTGCGTTGCTTGCGTGCATCTTGCTTGGACCTTGTCCAGATATCAAAGTACTCGTCGTTCCTCACACCATCACTGTTATCGTATTCAAACAACACATCATAAGATTTATCAAGATGCCCAAGCCTGCCATATTTGAACCAAAAAGTGTCGAGTCTCTCTGACCTAAACCCCACTTACCACATTGTTTCTTAACCCTAAACCAAGTCTTCAATGGCCCCCCTTAACTGCTATATGATGCAGTATCAAAAGTAAGTATTTTTGTGTATCGTCTCCATAGGGACTGGTGCGATATTTAAGCCGTTCAACAATCGATATCGTTATAAACTTATGGTTCAAATGATTGATTGATTAAAAACTAATCTAAATTGGAATATAGCAATAAAATTGAGACGAGGTCGGACAATTCACGCATGGGGTTAGAGTCGTTGACCAAACATTAAATAATGCACTCTTATGATTACCTAAATGGATTTTAGCTTTACTCGATATTATCACATATTGCTCAACAACATCATTCGTATCTAAATGATGTCGTGATTTCTAATGGATCATTTAAATGTCAATTTCCTAAACTATTAAACAATCCAATAGTCAATTGCATCGTTGTATTGTCGATTTCCCAAACTATGAAATGATATAAAAGCTTTGAGTTCCAATATTCGAATTGATTATCAAAACCTAACTTCCATGTCTAGAATTAAAGTTTTGCTAGATTATTATTATAACCCTAGATTCAAAAGCATCTTTCAACATCATTTCAAATCAAAGATATAACATTAAACACAAGAATAAAATCAACATCAAGTAAAATATTGCTAGAATCATATATTAAAGTATCAAAAAGAGTACATATTAACTTGATCAAGTATCTCTAACCCCAAATGATAAATTTAGCTACTTACTTTCATAGTAGCCTTGCAAAAATGGAAGAAAAGATGAAGATTCATTACAAGATTCATGATGTCTCAACAAATCTTGGAAAGAATCCACTTCTAACACTCTTGCTTCATGTTTCTCTCTCTAGAAATGTCCTCTCTCTCTAAAAATCGAAAAAATATCAAAAAGAATGAAGAAGAATTTTTGAAAAATGAGAGAAAAGCTATTCATTTTGCTGAATATGTCCCGTTCGCTTAAGCGAACGGCTGGAAAATATTCCGTTGGCCATTGAGAAGCTGCCATGTAGCCTTATCTTGTTGCGCTCGCTTAAGCGAACAGTAAGCGAGTTGTAAGCGAGCTGACCTTGTGATCTCTGGAACTTGTTCGCTTAAGCGAACGGGAGGTCGCTTAAGCGAGCTGACTTTGCATTTTGGTTGATTTCTTGGTCCTTACTTGTATTTTCCTGCACAAAAAAGGTGGTATAGTAAGGCACACAAAGCATAAATGACATATTTGCATAAAATTAGAGTTTTTCCATAGATAATCTTGCAAAACAAGTCACTAAAATGCCTAAACTAACACATGAAATATATCACTTTTGAGCACTTATCAAACTCTCCCCAACTTAGTTCTTTGTTTGTCCTTAAACAAAAGATTCAAAAAGGAAAATTTACAAGGATTCAGACAAATTTTTTAGCACAGTGCAAAATAGTTCAAAGTTTAAAAACTTCTCAAATGCATGATTTAAATGTAAATGCGTGGGAAAGCATGAGGTCTTCCACTAATCTAAGCACAAACTATGAATGTGAAACAAGTCCTAAGCACAGAATTTACATCACAAATTCAAAACACAAACACGATTATCTATGAACCACACCTAACACACTTCTTTGCAAGTAGACGAGACAAAGCAATAACAATGAGTGAGGGTAATGAACACACATCCAATAATAACGCTAACATCCTGATTAAGTTAGGTGTCCATCCAAATATCATCTCAAAAAACATAAAAAAACATGGATCAAAATGTCTTTCTAGGGTTATAACTTAGCTTGGCTACAAAAGAAATGTCATATGTGGGATAATTGAATTCAAAGGCCAAATATAGAGGAATATTCTTTCTATTTACAACCAATTTCTCTCAATTTCATTCCAAACCCTCGGCGACAAGCGATCAACACACTAATCTTGACAACTTATTCTATTTTTGATTTTTCTTCTTTTTCTTTTCTTTTTCAAATGTACACATTTGTGTTTCTTTTTCTACACAATTTCTTGTTGTCAGATTACTATAAAATTCACCATGATACTTGACACAATAATTTAACCTCCCTTTCTCCCCAACTTAAACACAACATCACCCTAATTGAATGGTCCCCTATACTTAGGCAAGGGACATAGTACAAGAAGTTTAAGGGTTCAACAATTTAAAAATATCAAAGTCCTATAGTGAGTAAAAAATGAACTGAATTTTGAAAAATTTCGGGCAAATTCATTAAGCATTGTGCTTATGAACATTGACAGTTCATAATTGAGGACTTTGATTCATTAAGCTCAGATGGGGTTATCAAATGCTCACTCTTCTCACATGGTAGGTTTTATGTGGTCAAGTGATTCAACTCAATTTCAAAAAGTGCCTTGATCCTTTCCATGGTTTCATACAATTCAAAAGAATTATTAGATTTAACATAGAACAACCAAGTTAAACAATGATTATTGGTCTCCTGCATATAGTATACCAATTTGAGGCTTCGTCACTTTTAGGCTAAGTTCTACATGGTTCAAGAATAAGCATGTTTTTGATGAGAACTAAATGAAATAAGTTTTGTTCAAAGTACTAGTTTCAAATTCTAGTAAATACCTAGAAAAACAGGAAACCAATACCTTGGCTTTGCGCTTTCTCACAATTCATATCATTATGACACACCTGAGTTTGCTCAATATTTGGCTCTTTCGAGCACTTCAACTTTGATGTTCATGAACAATTTTCTTTTCGAGAAACAAAAGCAAGAGTAAACAAATTTTTTCATCCAAAGCACATTAGTTAAAAACAAACAATAAGCTAAGTTATTAAACCAAAAAGAACATTACTGAAAAAACTAAAAGCAAAGTATTGAGCACTTCAAACTGTGCTCAAAAGTACAAGTACCAAAATGAAAATTAAAAATTGTTCCAACATGAAAGCAAAAGCATAAAGTAAACACACTAAGCAAAAGCTAAAAGCATCACTAAAACATCAAGAAAACTGCAGTCAATGGTCCTCCTGATTATCATCCATGACATCGAACTCCTGTCCATCACCCTGATCACTGGTTGTCCTCTCATCATCCTCAGCAACACCATAGTGCTCACCTCTCTATAGAAGACTGGCCTGTCCCCAGGCTATGCGCATGACTGCAAATACTGCTCATGAGTCATCATCTGATAGACTGGGTCCATGCGATCATTGTAGAGATGTTGGTAGATGCCTTGGTTGCTCCTGAAGATTGCAGCATTTTCGTCCATAATCAAATGATCCCTCTGCTCCTGTCTCTGGTCTCTCTGCACCTGCTGATCCATCCAAGCAGATAAAATGAAGAAGTCAAAAGTGCCAGACTGCTGGGGCACATTGATAGAAAATTAGCAAGTGTACTAATTCAAATCGAGTAATAAAATAATTCGTTTCCTCAGTGACTGTTTTGATTTCTACGTAACAAGGACGTCAACAGTAAGATGTAATTAAATTGGGGGTTGCCTTAGGCAAATTGGTTTTTAGTGCAATTGTAAATAAAATGACGAAACTAAAGTTGGTTTTAGAAATAGTTTAGATAGATGACTAGGTCATTCGATTCATATGCACATCACTCAATAACAACCTAATTCTTTAAAACTACAAATATCACAAAGTTAACGACGAATTAACAAATTAACTTAGGTCAATCCCTTGATCGTAAGTCCTCTTATCTAATCATAATTCCCTAATTCCTTAGGTGACCCTATAATCATTAAATGTTTTTAAGTCCGTTAATTCAATTATCACAACCTAACAGCGCTCTATCCCTAGATCGTCCGTTAGATTGAACAGTATAAATATGTCTGAGTTACACGCTACTGTCAATAGTCATATAATCTCTTGAATCAATTATATTTGGTCAGAATCATAAAGGCATGAAGACTGATTTATACTGAATAAACTAGATTGACATTCATAAACAATAAGAGTTTCAGGTTACATAAGTATGAGCTAGCACAAAATCATCTCTTGACTTAATCTCAAAGGATTTAGCTACTCATGGCTAAAGCACAAATAACTAATGACAAAGAAGAGTTCATTACATGAAATTGATAACCGGCTATGAGTTTTGATGGACTCCCAGCTTCTGCTCAGTGATCCACCTCAAAAAGTTTGTTTTTCTCTCTAAATTTTCGAACCCTCCTTTTAGAAATCGACTTCCCTTTTATAGGAAATTTCCCAGAAACGCTAAAATCGTACTCCGATGCTGCAGATCGGAGCACGATGGCTCATTTAACTCAAGTCTGACACAGGAGCGTCTTAAAATCGTAACCCAATTCCTAAGAAATCGTACTCCGATTTTTTACGAGACAACATGTCTCGATTTAGCTTCATGATCGTACTACGATGTCACCAAATTAGAAGAAGAGGAACAATTACTCTTTATAATCTCGACCATTGAATTTTGTTTCGCCATGTGTCAAACATCAGTGGGACTAACTGGGAAACTGGAGCAATTACAAACTGGAGCAGATTCGAAACCCGAACCGGGCCCAAACAAAATGTAATTAACCGGACATAGCGAGCGTATCAAGTGTTACTTACAACAAGTCGTAACTTACGACTCTATTCTATAAATTTCGTGTGTGTATTTTCTTCGCATTTTCACCGAAAACACAATTCCGGTCAGATACAATGGTGGAGGAAGCTCCGCCTTCTTCGCTGATTTCTCTCTGTATCGATCATCTCGCTAACCAACTCCTCTTCGGTATACAATTTTCGTTCCCTATCTATATTGATTGAATATTGCAATGTTTATGAAATTATAACCTAAAGTTTTGAAACTGTTTCAGGGGAAGATGAAGTTATTGCTATTATTCCAGTTATATATGAACTTCCATCACATTTGCTTGATGATTTGATTTCACGTTTAACTCCTCATGCATTGTATCATTTCCACCTTCACACGTACGTTTGTTAATCAACTCGATTTTTGTTAATGATTGTTTATCTGAACTATTATCTGGAAGTTAAGATTTAAGAATGAATCACTGATAAGTTTGTTATGAATTGTAGATCAATCAGTTTCATGATTTTCACTGAAATTGATTTTTTTTAATCATATAATATTATTCCTTCATTGATCATTGATGACTAATGTGATATATGTTATTTTAATTATTAGATATTTTGTTTTTGTTTTTGTTTTTGGAATTTGGTTAATCTCATGCAGCAAGTTTTTTATCTTTGCGATTTTAGGGCTAAATTGGTGATTCATGTTGTTCGGTGTTTTTTTGTGCGTTAGTGATTTTTTTTAATCATATAGTATTAGCCCTTCATTGATCAATCAGGACTGCTGTGATATGATATTTTCAACTGTTTTTTCTTTTTTTGGAATTTTGTTAATTTCATGCACCAAGTTGTTTGATCTTTATGATTTTAGGGCTAAGTTGGGGATTCATGTTGATTGCTGATTTTTTGTGTTTTTTGAGTACTAGCTGTCATATTGTTCTGTTTTATACTATTTAGTGAGTGAATATGCAAACTGGTCATCGAAATTGTGATCATCGGTGAAAATAATCCCTAATTTTTGTGAATTGGCAAATACATTATTGAAATTGTAAGATGTTAGTTAAAAGTTACTCTGATAACTTTAATTGTTTGAGACTATATTTTTACACATTAGTTGAATACTTGGTCCCTCCAAGTTGATTTCACATCAATTTCACCACACTAGATGCTAATTTGTCTATGAAGTATAGTCTCTTCATGACTAACTTTGTCAGTGATTGTCCCTGCACAATTGCAATTACTGACAGTTTTGCCCATGAGTTGATCTAAATTTCGTCGGCAATTAAATCCCTAGTGAAGTGACATTTATTTGGAATCAACATGCAACGTGACACGTCCAGTTAATGTGCCAAGCCATAGCCTCTAACGGCAAAAATTAACATAGGGACTATTTTGAATGTCATTTTACAATTTCAGGGAATGTATTGGCCAATTTGAAAAAATGAGGGACTATTTTGACCGATGTTTACAATTTTGAGGCCAATTTTCTTATTCATGTCACTATTTAGTTGTGTCGATAGTAGGAGAGTTTCTCGGTAGATCGGGTAATAGTGGTTCAGTGCTTTGTTAACTGCTGATATCATCTCTATGTTCTTTTGATGTCTTTGGTTGGGTCATTGTTGTGTTATTTTTGGCACAAGAGAAAGTTAAAAAACGTAACAATCTCCATTCAACACTAACTTTAGTTTCTGATAATTGATACAACAATTTCAATAATAGAACAGTACAGTGTTCTGCTAACTAACAATGATTATATAGCCTAAACCCCAAACACACTGTAACAATCATAGTGAAAAGACACACCAAACAACTACACAAGCACATCCCAAAACACTTGTGTACATCATAAATTTCGGCGTCTGAATAGTTATTATTGGCACAGGCCATTTCAGGATGTAAATGAGGAAGATTTTTCGCGTGATGACTCAACGAACAACAAGAGAAAACGTTCCAGGTTGAGGAGAATTTTATACTCATCTGGTTTGTGCAAATGCATTCTAGTGTTATCCTTGTTGGTTATGAATTTGTGAATGGAATCTTGTTATTACAGGGATTGGAATCTAAATACAGCCTGGCAGAAGTTGTTTGAGTTGCGGTGGCCTGATCTCATTAATCAGATTCAACCAACCGACTGGCAGAAAGCATATTGGGAAGCCCATTTGCAAAAGTATTTACACCATTAAGCATTATATTATGTCTATCAATTGATATCGTTTTCTCTCAAAATTCTTATTTTTGTATAATCTACTTGAAATAACAGCTGTCTGGATGAAGCAGCAGAGATAGCACTAATTTCACCCTTTAAAGGACGTCTTGCTGACATAAATATTTCAGGTACTATGCTAAGTTGCTTTCTCTGTAATGAAATTTTCAATGCGAAGTTGCCTTTGATATGTTTATGTTAATTGAGGAAATTTGACTCAGTTAGAAATTGTTAGAGATGTGGGTCATGAGAAGGGTTGAGAAGAGGAGAGAATCTTGCAATTTAAGAGGCTTGTGGCCTGTGGGCATTTGTGAGGTTTGCAGACCCTCAAAGTTCTGCAGTTTTGTAGTTCTGTAGTCAAGGCAATTTTTCCTATTTTTTTCTAATACTGTTCCTATCATATCCGTATCAGGCTTATAGCTCCAGAATAGGAAAAAGTATGTTCAATTTTGGAAAACAAGGGAATTTTTCCTATTTTCATCTAATTAAACACTGGTTCCTATCAGGCTTATAGCTCCAGAAAGTATGTTCACTTTTTAAAGTGGTTATGGAATAAGTCGATTTTGTTCCTCATACAAGAATGTTGCTAGTGTTCTTTTAGTTAAAGAATAAATGTGATTGTAACATGTTGCTTTTCACTTTTAAGGATGTAGATAGTTTTTAAGACTTTGACACGTTGAGCGCCTTTGGCTGATGACAAAGAATGAATGAGCAATATAGGTGATTCAAAGTTTGTTCAATTGATTGATTATCCTTTTGGAAAAACTATTGAAGTGCCATTTTATTCTTTAAGTATTGTCTGTTATTGTGATATCTCCTACGTGAGTATAAAGCTTCTGAGCTTTTGAGAAGAAAAAAATTTAGTTGCAAAGAGTTTGCTTTGACATCAATCACATTCACAGTCTGTATACTTAAGATGCCTTAAACTTTGTGCTTAAATAATCTTTTCTGTGTGGTGCACAACCCACTTCACTCTGTTTTATTTTGTCAATTGATAATTATTGAATTTTCTTTCCTTTTGTACTCTTCTTTTTAGAGAGCATACTGCGCCATATTGGTTTTGTGAGACTTGCAGAGCATGAATACGATATATATTCAAAACTCTCTTATCATTGCCTACAATTTGGAAGCCATGTGAGGTAACATGTTAAATTGTTTTTTTTTTTGAAGGAATCTTAAATTATTATCTTCTATTGTAATTTATATGAAAACAATATTTCCCCTGGGAATTGGAGGGTTAAAATGAAAATATAATAAAGGGGTTAACCATGGATTACAGTTTTGTATTCATGGAAAAATACTTTCTTTCTATTGGTAATGGTCAAATGCTTTGACTGTTGTGGCAGCCACCTTCTAGGTTCGATCATTTTGATAGAGTGAGGTGTTCTGGTTTTATCACAGTAGTGACGCAGTCACACAAATATTCAAAGAGAATTGCTAAAATTACTCAATTTGACAAATTGTAACCGAAAATAAGATCTGAATTTAATTCCAATTAAGTCATGGCAACACTTTTAAGACATAATCTAATTCAAATTGACCTGAAACATAGTGATGTAATTGTAAATGCACATCCAATGATCCAACCAAATGCACGGTGGATTGTTGTGAGATACCAAACATACACCAATTCACTGCTTGGTTTGGCAGTGGTGTAAGAAAACACACGTCACCAATTCACTGCTTGGTTTGGCGGTGGTGTAAGAAAACACACGTCCAGATGGCTTTGTGCCATGATTTTAAAGAAGCTTCAAATACTAGCTTCCTTGTGGCCGCATATTTACATGGACTCTGCCGCAATAACAAACACATTACAAGTCATTCTTTGAAGTCATGTTCCCCAAAGTCAAAATCCTGACTACGCCCCTGAAAGGAAATATCATTGACCAACTCTTCTAAGGGTGGCAATTGACTCCATTTATTCATCATCCATCCATTCCATCCAACTATCAATCCATTGACTATACAATAAAATTGTTAATAGATTGGATCCAATTCCTCTATTTTCTTTTTAAATCCAATTGATAACTTTTTATTTAACGATCCAACTTTTTTCAAAAAATCCAATGGATTTTTTTTAAAAAATAAAATAGATTTATGTAAAAACGAAAAAATAATTATAATTATTTTAAAAATTAATATTTTCATTAATTTAAAATCAAAGGTAATTATCACGAGGCCGGCCGTTGGTTGCCACTTTTGGCCTCAGTCAGCCACAGCTGCTACCACCGCCACTTCCATGTATTATAATTAAAATTATTAATAAATTTTTTAAATAATAATAATTTATTTTTTGAGAGATTTGTTTTATATAATTTAATAAATGGATTGGAAATATTGTAATGGATGGTTTTATATTTTAGTGGGTTGATTAGATATTTTGAACTGACATTTATTGGGTTGTAAATGGATTGTTTGAATCCATCCAATTACAATCCAAATCCAAGGTTAATATAGAACATGCCCCCTCACGTGAGAGGCAAAAGAGCATTAGGTGCATCATAAAATAACACGCATCTTGTTTTTTTTCTTCATTTTAATCGGAGCTTATTGATTCTTGTCGTTGACAGAGTCACACTATTGATGCATGTATCATTCACAATCCATCACATGATACGAATCATTGGCTTGCCCAACAGCATCGAATTATGATCAATCATGCATGTATCATAAGATTCTAAGCCATTTACAATCCATCACATAATACAAATCATTGGCTTGCCAAATTGTATCGAAATGTGATCACTGCATTTTGTCTTGATTATTTTTTTCACTTCTTTTATCAATTTGTCTTGATGCAGTTGTCTGAGACTGCAGAATATTCTGTGCTCTGCAGAAACTACTGTAAGTTGTGTGCTATCTACAATATCATGAAACACTCCTTGATTTTTCCGCATTATTTAGTTAATCTTTTTGGAATCACTTTCATCATATTGCCATCTTGTTAAATGCATCTGTACTTTTCATAACCTTAAGGAAAGCACTGACAGCTACTAGTTATATGCATTAACTTTCTATTCATGATATCTGCTACTTTGAAATTTTTGATTTGTAACGTTGAGAGAGAGAGAGAGAGAGTTCACATTATATTGTGAGTGCAGAATTACAACTGAATACAATCAGCATGGTAGAGTAGTATACAGAAGCTGTGTGCATGCACTGTTTCTGTTAAGCTGGTAACTTAATCTGTTGGAGTTAGGTATGGAAATTATTGTGTAGTTCTCACTTTGATGTAATCTTCACTCACTATTAGCGAGTTCCCCTTTTACCTAATCATTCAGTGAAACCTGCATTCACTATTCTCCTTCTCTACAGTGAAGCACAGATGCAGCAGTCTTATGGCGTGCCACCGTGTCCGACACCAACACGCATACAACACCGACTTGATTTGCGTCTGATGTGCATCATCTGTATCCAGCAAAAACCAACGCGACCGATTTGATTCGCGTCCGACGCGCATCTGCTGTATCCAACAAAAAAACGTACAAGAGTGGGACATGGACGCGACACCGCGGTGCTCGTCAAACCGGACACGTCCCATCACAAAAAACCCAAAAAAAGAAAAAGAAATAATGAAAACTAGGTTAATTAGCTCGCGTCTCCACATCTTCTATAGTATAAATGCCACACACACACCACTTTAAATCTATTATCGCCGCCATGACCTGCCGCCGTCTGCTTCCTTTCTTCTATCCATGGCGTCGTTGAATTTCCCAGTTCCATGTATGTCTGCTTCCTTTTGTTTTGTTTGTTTCTGAATTCTGCTTAAATTTTATCCTCCGTCTGTGCTTTGTCCTGCTTCCTTTGTTGTTAGAAAGGAAGTCAAACAAAGCAGGGACGAAGGATAAAATTCAAGTAGGATTTAGAAACAAAGAAAGCGGAAGGAAGCAGACATACCTGGAACTGTGAAATTCAACGACGCCATGGATAGAAGAAAGGAAGTAGACGTCAGTGCAGGACAAGTCTGGTCGGAGGTCACGACGGCGATGACAGATTTAGAGTGAGGTGAGTGGCTATTATATTGTAGAAGATGTGGAGACACGAGTTAATTAACCTAGTTTTCGTTCTTCCTTTTTTTATTTTTGGGTTTTGTGTTAGGTCGTGTCCTATTTGACGAGCACCGCAGTGTCGCGTCCGTGTCCCATCCTTGTACGTTGACGCGAATCAAGTCCGCGTCATACGTGTGTTGGAATCACAGTGAATCGCCATACTACCCACCATGTATTCATTGGTAGAAACCAATTTTGTTTGATATTGTCAAAGTATTTTGCAACTTTTGTGTTCATAATTTGATTGCACCAATTCATTATAATAATTTTCTTATTGCCTTGTTCAAAATATCGCATGTTTTAGAGAAATGGTCTCCAAAATATATTTTGAATGTTGAGAACCAACTGGTATTCATGCATTATGCATTTTGAACAGTCAATAAAATGGGAGGGGTGGGGGGTTCCCTTGAATCTATCTGCGATTTCCATAATTTCTTATATTTATCATACAATTCAAGGCATGCATTATATGATGTTTTCATATGCTTCAACTTTTTAATGCTTTAAAACCACGTAACATATATTCATCATATACCCTGATTTTGACTTGCAGCGTTTATTGAGAGAATGCAAGCTGCAGAGTATGGTGGTAAGATGTATCCGATCTGTGGAACAAGTGAGCTCTTTTTCTCCGATAGATATGTATTATCTATGCTCCCTCAGTCCCTAGTAATAAGCACTCTTTCCCAACAGTTTCAAATCTTTAATGATTGCAATTTCAAGTTTTGCCCATCTTATAATTGTGTTGAATTGAACTAAAACAAGTTGTGCTAAATAATAAATTAAAGTTCGCTAATAATTGTTTCTGACGCGGACATGAGGCCTGAGATTACTAAAGTTTACACATAAGATTGAATAATATTATATTTATCGTATGAAAGCGAGAGTATGCAATATATATACATTAGGCTTAACCTACTCAATCCCTAAGATACGAGAATAGAATCAATTAAAAAGGGGATAATATCTAAACAAATACTACAATATCTCAATACTCCCCCTCAAGGTCGAGCATATACATCATATGCATACAACTCCCCGTCAATTAAAAAGGGGATAATATCTAAACAAATCATGTAAGTAATTCGAGGACCCTATAGAGGTTTAGTTAATATGTCGTCAAGTTGATCCTTACAATCAACAAAGGAAGTTCTGATGATTCCAGAGAGAATATTATCTCTAATAAAATGACAATGAACTTTTATATGCTTTGGCCTCTCATGAAAAATTGGATTGGAGGAGAGGTGCAAAGCTGATTGCATAAATGTTTCTGCCATAAATGTTTCAACCACAAAAGTTCACATGTGGCATGAGCCATAACCTGATGCTCGACTTCTGTACTCTACCAGGCAACAATAGTATGCTTTCTGCTTTCCCATGAAATTATAATTCCACCCATGAATATGCAGTAACTAGAAGTAGACCTCCTATCACTTGCATCTCCAGCATCGAAATATCCAATGATAACAGTGTTCCCCTTATCTGTGAAAACAAGCTCCTTTCCAAGAGAACTTTTCATATAATTAGTTATTTGAGCAACAACATTCCAATGACTATCGCAAGAAGAGTTAAGGAACTGACTTGCTACGTTGACTGGAAAAGATAAGTTTTGTCTGATTATGATAAGATAATCTAATTTTCCTGATCAGGAAAAAGCTTTACATCAGGATCCATAGGAGTGTTGAGTGGTTTAAAATCTATAAGACCTGTCTCCACGTAAATATCAAGAGAATACCCTGAGAAATAATAATAACCAACTACGATTGAGCTACCTCTATTCCAAGAAAGTAATGCAGTGGACCCAAATTCTTAGTCTGAAAGTTTTGAAACAAGCGTTGTTTCAATGCCTTGATACCCTCATAATCATCACACATAATCACAATTTCATTAACAGAAACCACAAGGCAGATATATATTTTTGATGATGAGCATTTAAGAAAAACAAAGCAATCTAACCCTTAACAGATCATCACATTTTAGCAAAGAGGAGTGTTTGAGTTTCACAATCTCGCGAAGCACCTTATAGATTGGAGTGTAGATAGATCGTTTTACTTTGTACATATGATTTACTATATCAATATTTTTTCCTACTCTAAACTATGGACTGCCTCTTTATGACTTGATGATTTCATTTGTATTCACTGTTTCACAGGTTAATGGATTATGCAGACTGATCACTCAACATAGCAGGACATTAACGTCGCTGGAGTTTATTCACTGCACACTCTACGAAAATTTTCTTAATACACTACTTGATTCTGTCGTCAGAAAGAGCGTACATAAATATGCGCTCCAAAAACACGGGCTTCAACACCTCTCAATCGTCTCCTCAAGTTTCGGACAATGCACTGGTTCTTTACCTACTGGGCTTCAATCACTCTTGTCTTCAGCAAGGTACATGAATGTAAACTGATTTTTTTTTTTTATTTGCAAACTTCTTCACACTCTTTTTTATGCGCAATTCCTATTTGTTATTTTATCAAAGTTTGATATGTTCTCTGAGTGATCATTATTTCAAGACTTAGTATGATGATCTTAATATAAATGAATAATGGCTGATGCATTTGCTATTTCTCTGGATATGGGTGGTAGAGTAGGGTGATTATGTTCATATATATTGCGTCTATTTGAATGATAATATTATGATGATGACATCGATTTCGGATACTGAAGAAATTGACAAACTTGAGAAGCATTCATCTTATGATAATGTATTAGATCTAGTACTGATGTTAATCTCCTACTCTGTTCCTCACTTGGCAATTGTTTTATCAGACTATTTAAATCATTTGCAATTTTTTGCTTGATTAATTATGCTTTTATATATATATATATATATTGTGTGTTTGTATGACTAGATCATAGCTTCTTTATGCTGATATTGCTGCTAGGTCCATGTGCTCATTAAAGCTATGTGGTAGTCGCCTTGGACGGAATTTTGCAAAAGCTCTTTTTGTGACTCTTCTCAGTGTTTCCTCATGCATATCTGTTCTTGACCTTTCTGAGAATGAAGTAAGTTTATCATCTACAAAATCTTCTGTGTTCGGACTTATTATCATTGTAAGCTAACATAAATTTCATGCATACTATTCAAGATATCGGGATGCCTTTCTCACTTTAACAGGAGACTACCAAGTGATTTACGTGAGTCACATGTTGGAATTGGAGAGTCCTTGCAACTCTTGCGTGTACTCAACCTGAGGTAGCACCATACTAAATAGCCGTGTTTTCTGTGTGATATGAGAAATCTTTGATAATTTAACGTGTACACTAAGTATGAGAAAGTTTCTCTATAACTTTATCACATCATGCTTTGGTATATATGGGTGTTCGCAGTCCAATTGAGGTGAAAAGCCATTTGATCCAAAGTTTTAAGTAGTATGCGGTTCTGTTTAGATTGTTTCCTCAAAAGAATCTAATATGATCCAACTCAATTAAGTTCGGTCTGGATTTGATCGGTTCATTCAGTTTTACTAATATGCATAATTACATATTTATGTAATGTCAAATAACTTAATACAAGCTAAATTATGTTTGTAATTGTTAAAATTAAGAATCTTTAGATATTCCTTTAATTGCATAACTTCCTACATTGATTGTTATTCTAGAGTATACAACTTCCTAGGCTAGTGCTTATTCATTAAGCATTCAATGCATTTATTGTAAAATCGTTATAAATTCAAAGTGTGTGATCTCATTATAGACACAGAATTTACAGGGTTCACATAATTTTACATTTACATATGAAATTGTTAGGAACTGAAGATTAATAACACAATAACAAATGAAAAGAGAGAAATAGTTTTGTATTATTGATGATAATGGACAATTACAATTGAGAGATTCTCAATAGCCACAGGGAAAGCCCTTACAGAGAGCTAAAAGCTCTCTATTCTACTCAATTGATTATTACACTGGATGCCCAATTCTCACCCCAATCCCCCTTCTTAAGGAACTCTGCTAACAGAATACAGTTACCAGATATTCTCTCTGTCAGCTGCCACGCAGCAGGGCTGTACTCCTCTTCACTCTATGGGTGTAAACCCGCCTAGTGATTGGTTGACTCACTGGTCCAACATCATTAGCATTTGATCCAACAATACCTCCTTCTGGGACTTCAACCTTGTCCCCAAGGTTGAGGTGGGGAAACTGATTTCTGATGGTCACCGTGTCTTCCCAGGTAGCTTCCTCAGGACCTTTGCCTTGCCAGTGTACCAAAACCTGACTTACACCCTCTATCCCGTGTCTCACTACACTTGTTGCCAACACCACTTCTGGTTCAAACAGCTCTGGAAAGTCCACTTCTAAATGATCTGGGAGCTTCTCCTCACCCTGGTAACTCCCCACAGCTTTTTTAAGAAGGGAAACGTGAAACACCGGATGTACTTTAGCTCCATCAGGAAACTTGAGCTTATAGGCTACTGCTCACACCCTTTCTAGAATCTAATAAGGCCAATAGTAACGTGTTGCTAGTTTGCCACTGATACATGAAGCCACTGTTTTCTGTCGGTGGGGACGTAACTTGAGAAACACCCAATCTGCTACTTCAAAGTTACGCTCTGTGCGATGAGTATCCGCATGTATCTTCATATAGCTCTGAGCTTTCTGCAAGTGAAGCTTCAATTGCCTCAGTTCTTCATCCCTCTCCAATAATTCCAGCTGTACCGCTGCCACCTTAGTCTCTCCTTACACCAAACGTGTGATCACCGGTGGTTTTCTGCCATACACTTCCTCTAAAGGGGTTCTACCAGTGGATGCATGAAAGGTGGTGTTGAACCAGTATTCTGTCCATGGCACTGGCAGCCAATGGGACCATGTCTTTGATAGATCAGAAATGAAGCATCTCAAATAAATCTTGGCACACTTATTCACTATCTCCGTCTGCCCATCCGACTCCGGATGGTAGGCAGAACTCATCTTGAGCTGTGTCCCTTGCATGCGAAATAATTCTTTCCAGAAGTTTCTCACAAACAACCAGATCTCTATCACTTACTATAGCTGCTGGTAACCCATGAAGACATATGATTTCCTTTGCAAACACTTGTGCTACTGTCTTCGCCATATAGGGATGTTTGAGGGGCATGAAGTGACTATATTTTGACAATCTGTACACCATCACAAACATCGCCTCGTATCCTTTAGACTTGGGCAATTCAGTTATAAAATCCATCGACACTTCTTCCCATACTATTTCTAGTATAGTCAGCGGCTGCAAGAGCCCTCCTGGTGATGCAACCACATACGTCTGTCGCGGACAAACAACACAGCTCCGCACAAACTCTTGAATCCTTCCTTTCACGATCTTGAGGAGTGTTGCAAATAATGTATTTTTATTTTTATTAGCAGTTTTTTGTATTCCTCCCATTAGTCCATTATTAGTCAAGCCAATAAAGTTAGAATAATCTATATAAACACATCAGCGGTCGTACATTATTCATAACTTCAAATATAATATATACGCTTAGATTCGGTATTAAAAAAAGAATCTGAAATCTGATTCAATCCAAACCTAATGGTTTACACAAAAAGATCCAAAAGCATAAAATTCAGTTTTGTGTGTTTTTTGGATTTTTTTTTCTTTCTGTTTGTAGCTGTTATTTGGATCGGTTAGGATGCGAACCACCCTAGTTTGATTCCCATGTTTTTATAGTCACCTTATATATGAGCTGCTCTAAGACAATGTTGACAAGTTGTTTGCATATATGTTTTTCATTTCAGACAGTATTATATAAATTTCTAATCTGGTTTTTGTCACATAGGGGGAACAATCTACGGAAAGATGATGCAGAAAATCTTGGATATGCTTTTGCATACATGCCTAACTTGGAGGACCTAGATATAAGTGACAATCCAATTGAGGATGAAGGACTCAGGTCAATTTTATTCCTATTTTGTTGGTATTTTTCGAAGATATGAAATCAGAGTTGAGTGTCTAATTGTCTACCATCAAACTTACAGGTATTTGATCCCATATTTCGCTGGAACATCTGAAATGTGCTCCCGCCTGGCTTGTTTGAAATTAGAGGCTTGTGACCTGTCCTGTGGTGGAGTTAACCATCTACTAGATTCCCTTCCCGTCCTCAACGGAACATTGAAGTCTCTTTCCATTGCTGAAAATTGCCTTGGAAGGTTTGTGTGTAGGGTGTATTCATCTCCCAGTTCATCTCTCCACCTTAATTTTGATTGATTTTTCATATGCAGCAAAGTAGCAGGACCTTTAGGAAGGTTTTTGAGCACACCTATCGAAGTACTTGATGCATCAGGCATTGATTTGCTTCCATCTGGTTTTCTAGAGCTTCAAAATATGCTGACAATAGAGGAGGAGCTTAGTTTGGTGACAATTAATATAAGGTTAGGATTAATACTTTATATTCTACGATTGCTTGTTTAATGTTGTAAAGTGACACTTTTTTCTATGTTGGCAGCAAAAACCGTGGTGGGATTCAAACTGCTAGGTTTTTGTCAAAACTCTTGCCACAGGCTCCACGACTTGTTGACGTGAATGCAGCAAGTAATTGTATGCCTATTGAATCACTGTCCATCATCTCCTCTGCATTAAAGTTTGCAAAAGGTATTTATGGTGTTTCTGTCTCTCATATTGGTGACCTCTTGGATCTCAGATGCTGGCAGGTGGTAACTTTGTGGTTATTAAATTGATCAGTTATTATAACATGCCCACTAAACTCCCATCTGTCGCTGTCTTGTTGCACTGTCACAGTCGTGTAAATAGCACCGATCACATGCTCTAGGGAGGCATTACGGAGAGCATTTGAAAACCCAAAAACACACTTATAAATTATTGGTACAAAGTATGTTTGTGGTAGTTTAGGGGGTTTTGGGTCCAAGTAATCAGATCTCAGAGCTGAACACCTATGTGTTGAGAGCTCTTTTACTCCGCACCCATCCGACTTTCGAGGAACTTTTATAAAAAAAATCGAGTATTTATTCCTATACTAGTATAAATTGATCTTCGAAGAATTTGTTTTAAAAAGAAAAAATCAAGCATTCATTCATATATAGAATTGTTTAATCTGCGATAAAAAAGTAATAGAATCTTGGACATTGTGCTATAGCATTTTTAGGGTTAGCCGCATTTTGCGGCTATCTAGGATTAATAAATATGATCTATGGTTACTTATACTCCAGCTTGCCAATAGTATAATATTGTAGTGTAAGCAACTAATTTTAGCTAGAAGAATACTCCTAGTTCAACCTCATTTTTTTTTTACAAAGAATTGAGAATGGATTATCTTCCAGGACAGTAAGTAGTTGTAGAACCTATTTGAATCTAGTTTACTAAAATATATTTTGAAGTTCCGATATTTATTGTTTCAAATCTTTGACAGCTGCAGGTAATGTTCTGAATTTGGACTTGACGGGACATGAGTGGGATTATACGCCAGAGCTTACTTCCCTTTGCACTGAATTTGTACATAATGGAAAGCCTATATTGATGCTTCCAGTATCATCGGCCACTGCTGCTCCTATTGATCATGATCCTTAGAAAACAATTTTGTTTGATTTCAACTAGTGTTCATGCTAAATCCGGTTTAAATTAAATAAACTAAAACTGCAGGCAGATCCAAAAAAAAACTTAAAAAATCGCACAAAACCGAATTATTAGATGTTATTGGATTTTTTTGTTGTTGTGAAAACTGCTCGGATTTCAGATTTCATAATACTTTTTCAAAATCAAACGAAACCAAATAAATAAATTTAAATAATTTTTTTTTATTGCTATGAGATATTTCATTAATCTATTATTTGTTGGTTTTCAAATATTTTAATATTTTTCAAATATCACATTAATCTATTATTTCAAATATTTTAATAATGTTTATTAGTTTAATTTAATCTATATTTTTGTTATTTCACATGTTTCAAGTATAATCAGTCATTCCTCAAAAAGAAAGTATGATCAATTATTGTTTCTCTGTTAATTTTTGGTATATTACGTTATATTTTGCATTAAAATTATTTCAATTGTACTAACATAATATTTTTTTTAGAATTGTGATTTGGGTTACCGTAAACCGATCCAAACAAAATTGCTTTTAATTGGATTAGATTTCAAGTAATTCGAATCTTCGGATCAAATGATTTTCCCCCTCAAAACCATTTTAAACTATACCACAAACAATCCTAATTTCAACTATGTCACCATAGTTGAAATTGATAATGCTAATTTCAACTATGTCACCATAGTTGATATTGATAGTTGTTTTTGTTTCTGTATTAATCATTTTGTATGTTAGATCAGTTTCATTCATAATGGCTTGCAAACTAAATTTATTTTGTATTTAACTGTGGCACAAAGTTAAGGAGACTGTTTCCCAAAAAAAAAAAGAAAGTTAAGGAGACTATCAATTTAATATTGTGCGGTTTCTCTTCTATGTTTGAAAGCAATCTGACTTTTTTTTTT
>Ga0228711_1003962_pt1 | contig 22952 bp, 14 predicted proteins | sample MedpolnodulmetaG_2_FD_177996 | JGI IMG/M metagenome (GOLD analysis project Ga0228711, IMG submission 177996) | Root nodule microbial communities from Medicago polymorpha collected in Santa Monica, California, United States - brown nodules | ecosystem: Host-associated > Plants > Roots > Nodule...
GAAATATGTCAAACCCTCAACAGACAAGTTTCAAAGATTAATTGTAATTGTAGTATACAGTTCGGATTTTATAATCTGAACTCGTAAAATACAGGTTTGAATTAAATAATTTGAAATGTGTCAGCACGGAAAAAGAGTTTGTGTTCATAAGTTAACACATTTTTTTATGGATTGCTTCCAACATGAATCTAGATAAATTAGAAGCATAAATGTAATGTAATAAACGCTCTTTAAACCTCATCCAAGATCTGCTCCAAACTCAGCCATAATGGACTTGACCACCAGACATTATCCATAAGGCATGATCTCTGATGTGTCGTAACTCAGCCATAATGGACTTGACCACCAGACATTATCCATAAGGCATGATCTCTGATGTGTCGTAACTATCTGGTCATGTATGTCTGATGCATGTTCCCTGCGCCCTAACAACCCTCAATTTGCTAAAAAAATGTGTTAAACTTGTGAACGCATGTTCTGTTTCTGTGCTGACACAATTTGGATTATATAATCTGGATTGTGTCAACTTATGAATTGAAATTAGTCTTTGAAGCTGATATGTTGGAGGTTCGACACCTTTTAGATTGTATAATCCGAATTGGTATTAGTTTTTGAGTTTAATTGTGGTGGGTTGACAGTCCAAAACAGTTTTGCACACACAACCAATCAAAACATTCTGAATTGCCACGTTTGCCCCACATAAATTAAAATCATTAATTGATGTGGCAATTTAGAATGTTTTGATTAGTTGTGTGTGTAAAACTGTTTTGGACCGTCAACCGCCACTATTAAACTCTTAGTTTTTTTCCTTATTTTATTTTCCAAACCGTGTTGAAACAAGTTTTGGAGAAACCAGGTCAATTTGTAGTTATTTTTTTTACTTTTAAGGGGATTTAGACTATGTAATCTGAAAAATGGTAAAAATTGTTTGGATTATATGATCCAAAGAGAGGTAAAATTGGAGTTGCGGAGGGCACGTGAAAAGTTTGTAGAGTGGGAAAAGAAATTCTCAATTCCTAACAACATTAGAATTTTGGTTAAGGCCAGCCCACGATGGAGTTTATGGGCTATATCAAGGCTTAGGCCCAAATGAACCTCAATTTAGTCAATTAGATCTCTGGAATTAGATTACTTCTGGTGTTATTTGTCATTAAATCAAGAATGGATGTTGATAATTTCTATTAACTCTATCATGTTTATGGCAAAAATTAATTACCATCTAATTTTTCATTGAATTTTTTCTCTATATCTGATAATGATGTTTAGAATGTAAAAGTCTATGATGTACAAGACATTCTTCTTACAATATTCTTTTCTTCTTGTGCAAAGGCGAAAGTGAGATTCATTCAACTATCAAAATGGCATAAGATATGCCAACACATAATTTACAATGCCACCTCCAAATTCCAATACACCAAATATTAGAAATACCATAACCCCAAAACAAGCACACACACCCTACATGATGAAATATACCATTCCAAAACTAAGAGAACAAAAAGGAATTGTAACATACCTTAAAATGGAGTAGAATCCCTTAGGCTATTTTATTGAATTGAAGTAAAATAAGTTTCATGGTCAATGTATAAGCTTGAATGAGTACAATAAAGAAGAAGAATCTAGAGAAGAAGGATACATATAGAAAAGAAGATGATTATGACATTACAATTTCCATGCCTTATTTTCTTGGCTTTCTCTTATTTATAGGAGTCCATATTCATATTTTTTATATTGCCCCTTTAAGCTCTCTGACCCGTGTTAGTTACATGAACCTCTTATGCCAACTGATATAGTGAAAAAAAAATTCAATGGACTCATGTTGATAGTTATTGCGTTGGTGTCTGTCATAGGCTCGCCACCATGGCTAATAACTATCAACTTGAGTGCACAAAATAACATGAATATGTGACCATTTTTTAGATCCATGTGATTACAATATTTGAAGAACTCTCAAATTCTTCTGACAATATTTCAGTTGCATTATGTGCATTCTCTTTACATATAGGACATGCACATTATCTTTTTTGGTCAAGTAGCCTAGTGGTTAGAATTTACCTTTTTTAAGGTGAATAAGTTGGGTGTCCGGGGTTCGAACCTCGACCCTGCATATAATAATGTATGTCCCTGTCAACTGAGTTGTGCTCACGGGGGTACATGCACAATATCCTTTGAAAGTGTATAATCGGTAGATTATCTCTGCAAAAAATAAAATAATAATAATAATACTCTTATCCTTTGAATATTGAAACATTCCTTTCAATACTCATCATACACTTGTCTCCCACATATGTTTTAAGTCATCAAGTAAAGAAAACAACTATATACTAATAAACAAAGGGTATGTTTGGATGGAGGGCTTATTTTTCTTTTTTAAATTACGAGCATTATAAAATATTTTTTAAATGAAATAATAATATGATAAATGATTATATAATACTTCAATCACACTTGATTTATTTAAAAATAATTATCATTTTATATTGTTCGTAATTTGAAAAAGAAAATCAAACTCTCCCCTCCCTTCCTCTCTTAAACCCTCTATCAAAACACACCTTAACATTGTTACATGCATATGAGCTTGCACTTCAAGCATAATCATGGAGTTTAGATTAAAATTATCACTTTCCATCAATTGAGAGTTTATATAATGTCAAATCATTCTATCGCTAGTCCTTTAATTCTCCATAAGAGAGTATGAACAATAATGCAACATAAATTTCCTTCAAAAAAAAAATAATGCAACGTAAATATCTCAATAAGAGAGTATGAATAATAATGCAACACAAATTCTGCACCAAACAACCTCAATCTATTTTTTCTATAAAGAGACTAAACAAACAGTCAACTCAAGATTTCACACGTCTAATAACTGTATTGACCCACAACCACATTGTGTTGCAATGGTCAACAAAATTTGTAACAAAATAGGCAACTAATAGAAGAAAGGAAAAATCAGCCAAAAGTATATATTTAAGATGCATGATGTTGTTTACAACAAAATTCTCATTATGGCTTACATTAATCTGGAATCTTCCTTTGGACTTTGGGACATTCTTTTTATATGTTTGAATGACTAAAGCAATTATGCAAAGCTAAACAAATTAAACGATTCAACCATAGACTAGAAGTAAAAAAAATCAATTTATTAAGGCATATAGTCAATTAGACAAACTAACTCCTAACTAATCTAATTAACATGTAACAAATTTGTGTATCTCTAACAGCCTCCCGCAAACAGTAAAGGTGTTTATAACACTTTCAACTAGGAAAATACAAAAATGAAATGTCAAAAAACATCGACAAAAAAGAATATGAAATGTCTAAATACATCAACTAAAAAATGTATTGCCGTTTTTTTTAGTGGAGATAAACTAAAATGCCAACTAGGTTAAAAAGAATGGATTTTGATTGCTTAACTATCTAATATCTTTATCTTTAAAAATGAATGCTAAAATGTCAATCAGACCAAAAGAAATAATTTTTCTTAATCATCTATTCTCTTTATGGATAGAAGTTAGAATGTGGGAAAAGAAAGAATTTTGATCAACTATCCATTTTCTTTAATGATAAAAGCTAGAATGTAAATTAAGCTATAAATAAAGAAAGAATTATATCACCAAATATTGAGTGTTCTTGAGAAACTTTGACAAATGCTTGATCTTGATCAACTTAAAGAACCAAATTGGTGCATCATTTTTTTATAAATTTAATGGACCACTCTTTCCGTTCTCCAAAGAGTCCCATTTTTACCAATTTTACCTCCTCACTTAAATTTGAAATCTTGTTCCCCTTGAGTCTACAATACCTTGTCATCTGATTTTCTTATAACTAGCTTTAGAATGATTTGGGAGGTATTCTTCCATGGTCACAAGACCAAATCAATAATGTTTGGACACACAACATAAAAAGATTCTCCTCAAAATATTCAATCATCTTTTCTATCAATTTCCTCCTTGTTATTAAAAAAATATTTCTTTATGTGTGTGTAACCAAACACTATTATTTCTTTGGTACTGTAACCATATTAGAGTTTCTCATGATTTGGATATTGACACTGATTTCAATATCATACAAAATAAACCTTGATCTCTCAAGGGATGGTTTCTTCCCTAGAAACAAATCTGTCAAAGCTGACTTAGAAAGCAAACAACACTTTAGCAGATCAAGTACATGTATAAAATAGTGATAGTAGTTATAATTAATAAAAAATTTAAGAGAGGAGTTATAAACAGATGCAATATTCAAATACAAAACCTTTTCTTTGGTGACATTCAGACATTTTTCAAACATCTTAAAGAAAACAACCATCTTGAGAGGTTTTTTCATGAAATCTGCTACTTAATTTTCAGCACAACAATACTCTAGTTCAATAACTCCCCTAGTCACTAAATCTCTTGGAAAGTGAAATCTCGTATCTATGCGCTTACTCCTACCGTGTAATACAAAAATTTTGTACACTTTAATAGTGGAAATATTGTCACACATCATCATATTACACATTTTTTTGGCAATTTCCTAATCTCTTGATTATTCTTCTCAACCACACTACTTGGCAAACACACAATGCAGCAACTATAAATTCTGCTTCAGTGGTAGAAAGTGTAACTATATGTTGCTTCTCCAACCTCTCTTTTTTCAATATTTTTTTTGTTACAAATAGAGTGATCGTTTAAGCCCAAGTAGCTCCTTCAGATATCACCAAATGAAGGGCTAGCTTCTTGTAGAGAGGTTGACACCAGAGAAAAAGATCCCAATAATTATCTTTTTAAATAATATATTATTGTGTTTGATTGTTAAGTCTCTTCGATGTTTGTGTCTCATAAAGTTGTTTTAAAAACTTGTCTATGAACTATATCGAAACATCTAATACTATATAAAAATTAGGTTTAATAGTAGTTTTAGCCCCCTAACTTTTCTAAAGTTGCGATTTTGGCTCCCTAAGAAAAAAACTACAAAACCGTCTCCTAAGTTTTGCATCTGTGGCAGTTTTGGCCCCCAAGACTAATTTTCACTTGGTCTACGCTGACGTGGCACCCTAAGTGAGGTGCCACGTGTTATTTTTTTTTACCAAAAATTGACCTTGGGGGGCCAAAACTGCCACAGATGCAAAACTTAGGGGCGGTTTTGTAGTTTTTTTTTTAGGGGGTCAAAATCGCAACTTTATGAAAGTTAGAGGGCGAAAACTGCTATTAAGCCTAAAATTTAATACCAATAATTTCACACAAGCGTCATAAGAAGAAGGGCATCACACAATTTTTATATTATGTAAGATTATATATGAACAAATTTTACTACTTATTTCACGAAAGATGTTCGTCATGTATCTGTGATGACATGTCATCATACTTATTTTAGTATGTTTTTTAGTTATTTTCAGTTAGTTTTTCTTCCATAATAGAGAAGTATTAAAGCAATTGTTTATTATTTCGGGACATTTTGTAATGTTTTCTATATTGAGTCATTTAATTCTACTTTTCCCGAAACATAACAATTCTAGGGTGTTTTGATGTAATTCACGAATAAATCATGCAAATCAGCAAAACAAAACATTTGAAGGTTGTGAAGACTTTGGAAAGACCATGAACGGAGATTTAAGAGACCTTGAAAGACATTACAAATGAAGGAATTACGTTTCTAAGTCGCAAGACATCTTATATGGAAGCAAACACCCAAAAATACGGAGAAACAGACGTTTACGCGCGGAAAAAATGCATTGGGCACCTTAAGCATGACCCATGCTCCCCAAGCATGGACCATGCACCCCAAGTGTGAGCAAAAATACACTTGGGCGTCCCAAGTGTGAGCTAAGCGCCCCTAGTGTGAGCAAAAATACACTTTGCCCCCCCAAGTGCGGCAAAAATACACTTGGGCGCCCAGTCACGCACCCCAAGTGTGAAGAAAATGGGTCAGAGTTGGTTTTTGCTACTTTTAAGTGGAAACGCCCAGTTTTAAGTCCAACTTCAGGTGGAAACTCTTCCTGTAAATATCACTCCTCTCATTCAAACTTATTCATTCAGAACGAAGCGTTCAAGAGGAAGGCAAGCACTAGAAGCATCAAAGGAGGAGTCTCTCTCCTCACCTAAGTCTCTATAGTATGTTTTATTTCTCTTGTAATTTTCCTTTAGTTACCATGAGTAACTAAATCTTTTTAGACTAGGGTTTCTAAGATGAACCTCTATTTTTGTTTGTTGGATATTTTAATTTAAAGTTTTTATTCATTTATTTTTTGGGAATCCTATTTAATTTTACTATTCGTAAGACTTTGCTTCTTCTGACAAATTAACCTGAGATGACACTTAGGAGGTGACATACCTAATATTGATAGAAGCCTTCCTGAATCAGGTAGTAATTAAGATAACAAAAACAATAATTAGCGAAAATATTATAATCCGAGATTTAAATCAGCTTAGTAACTTTATTCTTCTAAAATATGTGGTAAGGTGATGAGATATGATTGTCCGTTTGTAGAACTACCGCGAGGGAGAATATGTGTATGAACTTCTAAGATTCAATAGACAATGGTACCTTTAGGACATAGAAAATTTATGAATCATAATATCTGTCATTGTTTCAAATACCTCTGAGAAAGTAAAAACCTACACTTAACTTTACTCGTAGAAGTGTATCTCCCTATAGGACTGACAACCCTAAACACTGAACCGTGTAGAAACTCTGTGTAAGGTTGCAACTAACAGCTAGAGGGCAATGAACTCAGACCTCTAAGAGAGCAAGACCCCACACATACAAACACGTGTGATAAGTAGGTGTAACTTGACAGTTAGTATGTAGTAAAACCCCACGAACTCATCACTTTTAGAGAATACTCTTAATAACCCTAAATAATGCTTGACTATTACTTTAATTTTAATCCAACAAACGAATAAGTTTCAAACAGAATAAGTTGCAAACCCCTATCTTTAATTTTATTTGTTTTATTTATTTTAACCGTTTCTAAATAAGTAATGAGAATTGTCTAGTTGGAATGACAATCCTTGTTGATATGATACTCTACTTACTTTTTATTATTTGGTAAACAATTTTGTACACTTGTCTAAATCGAGCATCAAGTTTTTGGCGCTGTTGTTGGGGATTGTTGATATTTTTGGCGAAGCAATTTAAATTACTTATCGGTAATTATCGTTTAAATTTTTGCATTTTTTTTGTCATTTATTTTCATTTTTATTATTCCAAAAATACCAAAAAAATGTCCTTATTGAGTCATTAGTAAGGGTCTAGATTAGTTATTATTAGGTGGTTTATTTTTCTTTAGTTATTACTAACCGTAGAATTTTTTATTTTAGCGTTGTTTATTTTTTTATTTTGTCATATCTGTTTTAATTTTCTGTTTAGTACTAAACATTTTTTGAACGACAATCTATGTGGATAAGATTGTTTACTTTCACTTTATTATTTAATAAACGATTTAATACATTTACTTAAATCCGACCATCAATCTAAAAGTCCAATATATATGATCTCATAACAATGCACATAAATTTATTAAAGATTTTGTACTCTTACAAATTATAATTTTTTTTTTTAGAGATAACAAATTATAACATCATATTGGTCATTGCCTACATTTTGTTTTATTAGTTAATGCTCCATAACTTTCTCTTGACACTATGTCATTCTTCATGGTACTTAGAGCATCCACAATGGTAATATGCTAATAGAGACTCTTTTAATGAACTCCATATGTACAATTCATTTATTTATAATTTTTTAAAAGTTCCTATTAAAAACTCAATGACTCCAATTACAATAGACTAATAGGGACTCCAATGAAAAATGTTTAAATAGATCCCACTAACTTTATATCATTATACAAAAGTAATTTATTTATTAAATTATAAATTACCTTATAAAATATTTCTTCTTTTGAAAGTGGAACCAACTCATACATATTTTATTACTTCTTTTAAACGTGGACCCGTTATATATATATATATATATATAGAGAGAGAGAGATCTTATATAGTTGCATGTTACTTAATATGTACTTTTTTTTTCTTCCTCCAATAAGGTGTCCTTAACATGTAGTGGTCCTTGTCAAGTAATGAACCACCATTAGAGATGCTCTTAGGATACTCTATACTTTTTTTTAACCCACCTATCATAAATAAAATCATAAATAATTGAACAACTTTTATTTGAAGCAAGTTATGAATCATTTGTTGATAAGGATCATCTTTTTTTTTTATTTGGAAAATAATTTTATAATTATTAAAGAATAGAATATAAATAAGTTAATTTATTTTAATATATTTATCAACTTTTTATACATGGCTATATATAAGTAGAAAAGGAAATTTATTAAAAAAAAAAGTAGAAAAGGTTACTCAACACTTTTAGAAGGTAGTAAAAAAATTAATTATTTAAAAAAAACTACTTTTGACCAAAAATAAAATAAACTTCCTTTCATAAAAAAAAACTATTTACATATAATAATTGTCTTGTAGTAAGGAGAGACTGTATGTTTTTCACTTTTGACACATAGTTTACATTTATTTATGTGTATAGAAATTTTGATTTATTTATGTGTGTATATAAATTTTAATCATAGGTGGATAATTTGTTTCTGAAATTAGGTAAGATTGAATGAGAGTAGTCGTAGATGTTTTCACTTTTAATTTTAGTAAATCTAAACCATTTATTTAATTTAATAGTGTTTGTTTTGTGTTCCATCGGTGATGGACTTAATTGAACTCTCACCCTAGTATCCACCATATTGTAGGTAGTGGAATAACCGCGATTGAATGTGTCAAAGAACAATCTAGTATCATGGTTTGCAACTTAGCATACGATATAATTGGAGTAATTTATTTTGCACATTCTCTAAGACATTATTTTTTTCATTTTTGCATTCAGAGATTTTTTTGAAGGAATTTTTGCATCCAGAGATAAGAGCTTAAATTTACGATGAAGGAAAATACTACTTCACGTCGTTTGATAACAGAAGGACTTGATAATTGATAGTCAAAACTGAATATCATGCGATGTAAATCATGTTTGATATAAATATATCTATGACCCGATTAAAGGAGATGACGATGTCAATGTAAAGTTGAATAGGTTGTATATATAAATATAATTTTGGAAAAATAGGACTTGGCTCTAGGGATTGTTGCTTCTGGTAGTCCCACTTATTTGGAAAGCTTCCAACATCACAAAAATGCCTCACATCGTCGTTCTTGTTGGAACTCTAACCTTTTTCATCCTTTGTGAAACAAAATTACCTTCAAAGAGTGACCACTGCATCAAGGAATGATTCATCAGAGAAGATGATAGAGGTGCGAGCACGACACCCTGATTTCAATTGACAATATCTCATATGTATTCTATCTCCGATCTGGCTGCGAGGCAACACTATGATGATGAGGACATCACCTTTCTAGATGCCGAGTTTGGATGGGTTGGAGGCGATTATGCCGAGAAAAAGATGTGGCATGAGAACTTTTACCGGGCCCCACGGTGGGCGCCATATGTACTTGTGGTAGATCAAGATAATATGGTGATTTAGATGTGAGTTCGACATGGGTTCCCGGTCCTACGTATCCCTAAGGTCTTAGAGAATCAGAGCTATGTAGTTCTAGTTTAGCAGTTTGGAACCTAGCTTTTACTACTTGAGCGAGGGGATATTTATAGAAGTGGCAGACAACCTCTTTTCCCATTGTTACGGGAGCCTATTTCTCTGATATCTCTTGTGTTTGTTACATGAGTTGGTGTGGTTGTTCCTATCCAATAAATAGTGGCGACTTGATTTATTCTTATTTGACAATTGCGGGCAAGGTTATTACCCTTTAAGGATATGCCGATCCACCACCCCTAAACACGAGGTCGGTAGGGCGAAGTAATTAAGTTTTGTTATGACAAGTTTCAACAGGCTTAGTCGCCCCTTAAGACTATGTTTCTTATGATGGTGGAGAGTTCGACTTTAGAAGTTAGACACATAATACTAGTTCACACAAGAAATCAATGCAACTTAAAATACATCAAATATTCATGTGCAATTATAGATAGATAGAGTCGCCAGATTATAGAGAGATACCTCTATTTTCTAATTTCCTAGTGGACTTTGACCAAAAAGTCAAGATGAGTACTTTATTAGAAGAAGGTTACACCAAGCTCGGAGACATCAAGTTTGTATTTAATAAAATTTGTCAACCATAAGGTTACAACCGGACTCGTTTTTTGCCTTCATGAAATTCTAGATAGTAAGGCAGCCAATACACTTGGCTAACATTTTTTAACATCTAACATTTCACATAAGGAAAAAAAAAAAATTTCACTCGAAGAAAATGAACAATTGACTAGTATTAATATATACAAAAACAAAATAGCTATGTTTTAGCAGAGGGGACGATCAATAAAGTCTAGCTTGTCCATGTGATTCTGTCTTATTTCAATTTACAAATGGTAACAAATATAAGACATGAATTTGATAACAAGTGTCTTAAGACAAAAAAGATATAGAATATATATAGAATAGTTTAAATTAATAAAATAGTTAAACATAATGGAAAGAGTTATAAGGATTCGACTCCTTAAAAGTATGGTTAAAAGTTTGATTTTTAAACATGGCGACTATCCCTTTGGTCCTTGTTGAACAGGTCAAATTACATTCTTTTTTATAGTTAAGATCGAAACAAGTCAACTTTGCATATAGTTATCATGAGTGGTGGCAAAATCCCATCTTGTGTATGGGTCTCCACTTGTAACTCGTTTTATTTTTGGTGGTGGTTACTTGATGTAACTACCTTGTTCTTGTAAATACCTTGGTTGGTTTGCCCTTTGCACACCTTGTGCGGGGTGAATCACTGTTGTTAATATATCTCATTTTAGTTTGTTCAAAAAAAAAAATCTGATTGAGAGTGGAAACTCATCTTATGTGTTTTATAGATTCTTCGACGGAGATTAGTCACTGTTAAATAGCTGTGTAAACTTCGTACCAATATCATGTAACTCAAATATATAAAAGAGTTATGTTTAATTTTGTTAAAGGGGTGATTTTAATATTGTATATAATTTAAATAAATTCAAAATTAGCAAAGAATGATATTAGAATCATAAAGATAAATCTAAATGAATGTAAAAAAAACATATTATGATAAATATATTTATAATTAATTTTAAAATATATACAATTTCATTATAAGAATAATTTTATCCTTTTTATTATTTACAAATTTTAAAATACCGATTTTTTTACACTCAGTATCCCATGAAATTGTTAGCGCGTGATAGATCCGAGTCTAAGATCTACAAAGGATTACACTCATAAGTCTTAAAATACACCACCAAATCAACACACCAAGTTAAAATGATAAAAAAAAATAATATTGAAATTAAAAAAATAAAATAAAAACTTAAATTTTTGAAATAAAGTAACTTAAATTTAATATTAACAATTATAGAAATATAGTTTTTTTTTGGTTTAAAAATTATTTTAAGAAACAAATTATATTTTTCTGGCAAAAGTAAACGGTTGTGAGTTCAGGACACGAAAACTAAAAATCACGCGGGAAACAAATAGCTTGCGTATCCGCAAAAATAGCAAGAGTTATAAAATGCGGAACAATACCAAAAACTCCAATAAAGCTCGAGATAAACCAAATTTAGTTAGTCCGTTCGCCAATTAATTGATTTCTTACAACGAGTAACACCATGCGATGATTCTATCTCAACTGAAAAAGGACATAATTTACGAAACCAATTGACAACAATTTCGTAGATTTTTTTTTTCTTTTGGTAGAAAAACCAATTGGAATTTAAATATAATATAAATTTTCATTTTTTTTCATCTAAAAAATATTCATACCCTAAAAGATATTATTTATTTGTTACAATCATTTAGCAAGAAACACATGAATAAAAGAATTTATGATGTTTATATTGCTTACCCTTTTTATTCGCGTCTCTTATCTCACATGTCTCAATGATAACGTGGACATCAAATCCACATGACCCATACATTTTAGATCATATACATGCCACATATCCATATGATACATACATACATAAATGTTCCATACATCATGCCGTGATTGTGATGATGTAATAATGATCTATTTTTCTTTTTTTATCTTTAAGCCAATTGACAAATCACTACCCAAAATTTAGGATATCCCAATTCATTTGCGCGTTGTTCAGTTCAACAATATCGACATTATCAGTTGAAGGTAGATAACATGTGATTGTACTAAGATGTAGGTGCCGTCTCGTTTAACAATATTGACATTGTCGGTTGAACTAGATTTACGGATACATGGATGGATGGTGTGATGATGTATGTATGGATGGATGGTAAGAAGGCATGATACATGTGAAAGGACAGACAGGCCACAAAGAAGAATAAGATTTGACTTGTTTTGAGAAGACAGAGTGTGTATATGTGTGCAAGTGTTATGTTACATTACAAAACACAACAACGAGAAGAAGAAGAACCAAAAAGCGAAATAATAAACAAAAATTAAAAAATAAATAAATAAATAAACCAGATCCAATTTATTTTCACGTCCGCAACACACATACTTTCTCTCTCTATATCTCTCTCTACTTTCTCTCTCTAAAAAAAAAACTCTCCGAGATAATAACAGAACCATAGGGTCCATTTTTCACTTCTAAGAAGAAGAAGAGAAAAAAAAAACAAACCCTAGAAAAATCTCAAACTCTTCTTCATTCTTCAATATTCTTCTTCATCTTCAACACAATTCAAATTTCATCGTTTTTCTCTTCAATTTCAACTTCTGGTAAGTCTTCTCCGGTTCAACTCAACCGAGTCATGGATCGTTGAATTTAACTCGATCTTTTGCTGATACTATTATAGTTTCATTGTTTTTATGAACTCAGCATTTTTTTTAATTTATTAGTTTATTTTTTTACGTTTTATTTGTAATTGAGCTTAGTATTAAGCTAATTTTTGGACTAATAGTTGATTTGGTATTATCTCATAATAATTTTTTTTAAGGTTTTGTTATTTTTTTTTAATTTGGTTTATGATGTTAATATATTTTTAATTAGGTTTATTATGTAGTGATTTTTTGGAATTTTGTTGATGATTTGGATCTGTATTTTTTCGTGCAGGGATTCATTTTGAAGTTGTTTGAAGATTGAACATTTCACTGGCGATATAGTGTAATTTAAGGACTTTAGGTTAAGATATTTTTTTTCTCTCTTTTTGGGAATTTTTGTGAAGTGTTTTTTTATTATATATAACTTGGGTCAAGTTATGTTTAGTGAATTTAGTTAATTTTTGTTGTTGTGTTTAGTGTTGGTGAGTGATTGTTTGTTTGTTAAGAATGGTGCCACCGGGACCGCCGACTCCGATTGGTGGTTCCCAGTCTGTTTCGCCGTCGCTTATGAGATCAAATTCGGGGATGATGGGAGGTCAAGGAGGACAACCTTCTTTTCCGTCGTTGGTTTCGCAGAGGAATCAGTTTAATAACATGAACAACATGAATAACATGAATATGTTGGGGAACATGTCTAATGTTGCTTCCATGATGAATCAGTCTTTTTCAAATGGGATTCCGAACTCGGGGATGTCTGGAATGGGAAGTGGTCAGAGGGGTGGTATGGATGCTGGGGCGGAGCAGGACCCATTGTCTGGTGTTGGGAATGGAATGGGATTTGGTAATCAGTCGTCGTCGTTTGGACAATCGAATGTTGCTAACCCTGGTTCGTCTGGTCAAGGACAAGGCCAAGGTCAGCAATTTTCGAACCCTTCAGGGAATCAGTTGTTGTCCGATCAACAACATACACAACAGCTTGACGTTCAAAATTTCCAACATGGTCAGCAGCAGTCAGCACAGCAGTTTTCGGCTCCAATGAACACTCAACAACACCAACAGCATCAGCAGAACCAGCAGCATTTTCAATCAATGCGAGGAGGGATAGGTGGTATCGGACCTGTGAAGATGGAACCACAGGGAAACAACGATCAGTTTGGGCAGCATCAGTTGTCGTCGCTGAGGGGTCTTGCTCAGGTGAAAATGGAACCGCAACAACTTCAAACAATGAGAGGTATGTCGGCTGTAAAAATGGAGCCCCAACATAATGATCAGCCATTTTTGCATCAACAGCAACAGCAACAACAACAACAACTCCTCCATATGTCGAGGCAAACCTCTCAGGCTACTGCTGCTCAGATGAATCTTTTGCAACAACAGAGGATTTTGCAATTCCAACAGCAGCAACAACTCTTAAAATCAATGCCTCCGCAGCAACGGTCCCAGCTTCCCCAGCAGTTTCAACAGCAGAATATGCCAGTAAGGTCTCCTGCGAAACCAGCATATGAACCTGGAATGTGTGCTAGGCGGCTGACACATTACATGTATCAGCAACAACATAGACCTGAAGTAATAATTATTCTTGCGATTTTTTTTTTCCTTTTAAATATGTATATTATACTATATATCATCATACCTTACCATATCAATATACATTTGCACTTGATTTTATGTAGGATAACAACATTGAATTCTGGAGGAAATTTGTTGCCGAGTATTTTGCTCCAAATGCCAAAAAGAAGTGGTGTGTTTCCATGTATGGAAGTGGAAGACAAACAACTGGAGTTTTCCCTCAGGTCTGTTGCAAAATTACACCATATTTAAATGCTTGTATAGCCACATTTAAGTTAGTATCTTGATTATTGAATGATATTCATTGTTCGATCCCTACTGTACTCATTTATAGCGTCTTCCAGTGTTGTTAAATATCGGCCATGGTGGATATCGGTGGCGGATTTTTTAAAACCAATATGGCCAATTTGTGAAGGATGGCATTGCCATACTCGAATATGGCAGCGCCATATGTCGAATGGTATGTCAGATTTTTGGCTTTCCGCCACCGTCGAATGGTATGTCAGATTTTTGGCTTTCCGTCATGGTCCGCCATCGATAACATTGGTGCAGTCTTCATTTTGATTTTATGATTTCCGTAATGTAATATCTCAAACAGCTATTGTTTCAAATATTCTATTAGGTTCATGAAATCAAGCATTAATTCAAGATAACTTATTGATTTTTGAAATATTTTCAGGACATATGGCACTGCGAAATATGTAATCGCAAACCTGGCCGTGGGTTTGGTAAGTTCTTTATGTGGTTTTTTCCGGTTGTGGTTATTTAACATCTAAATATTGATGTTATAAACTTTTCAAACTCGTTGGTGTTTAAACACACGAAATTACTGTATTACCTATTTTTGAAATTTTCAACATGTTTTCAGAGGCAACTGCCGAGGTTCTTCCAAGGCTTTTCAAAATAAAGTATGAAAGCGGTACTTTAGAAGAGCTACTGTATGTTGACATGCCTCGTGAATATCATAATTCCTCTGGCCAAATTGTTCTAGATTATGCCAAAGCAATCCAAGAAAGTGTTTTTGAGCAACTTCGCGTTGTTCGGGACGGTCAACTTCGAATAGTTTTCTCTCCAGATCTGAAGGTTATGGATAAGAATAATTATTTTAAGCTTTTAACCGAACTTGAGTTAACATTGTTTTTGATAGTATCTTTATATCCGACAGGATTTTAGTTGACATTCTTTTGTTCATTCTTTCATTTGCAGATATGCTCTTGGGAGTTTTGTGCTCGGCGTCATGAAGAGCTCATCCCTAGAAGATTGTTAATTCCTCAGGTTGCTGATTAGATACTTTCTTTATATTCTGATCTTCTATCAAATATCAATACATGCTCCTAGATATTATGCTATGATGGTTTTCCTTTATTTTGATAGTTATATGAATTTTGTATCTTTGTTTTATATGACCAATGTTATCAAAATTGCCATGATTTTACAATCCTACTCCCCTGGACCTAGTCAGATTGCATGCTGAATACTAGCTTTCTAGTAAGATCTCAAGCGAAACCGTGACTTTAAGTGTTCGCTGCCGTACCCAAATGTCTATCTGTGTCGCGAATTTTTGTCTCTTGCATCTTGTATATCTCAGTGTAGTCGTCTCAATTAAGTTTAAATAAGTAAAGAACCATGACTTATTTTAAAATATTCCCTAATTATTTTAAATGAATTTTAATATTTTCTTTGTAAAATTAATTAATTTTTAATTAAATTTTTCTCAATTAAAAGTAATTTTCTTATTTCCTTAAATCAACTATTTTAAATGGAAAAGTTAGTTTATTTGATGTACGTGTGTCATTTTTCATTTTGGTAGGATCCTACGATCCTTGTTACAATCCTATGTTTTACAATCTTGCAACTCCCTCTCGATCCTATGTAATTATTTTGAAAGGATCTTATGATCTTTGTTGCAATCTTATGTTTTACGGTCTGGCTATCCCCCTCCCGATCCTAAGAAAGATCTCAATCTTGACAACATTGCATATGACTGTAGCTGTATAGCATGATTTCATATGGTAATCTACATGCCAGCCACTACCCATACATTGTTGGTTGCTAGTTAATATTATTTGCTAATAATGGCTTATAAAGATTTTAACAGATTAATACTTACGAAATTAAATTGTTGTTTACAATAGTGTGTTATACATTATTGATTATCTATGCTTATATTAATTCGCGTATCAGGTTAGTCAGCTTGGAGCAGTTGCTCAAAAATATCAGGCATGTACACAAAATGCAGCAGCCAATCAATCTGTTCCAGAGTTACAAAATAATTGCAATCTGTGAGTCGATATTTCCATATATTTTATGTTCTTAATCTTATTTATGATCTGGAGTTTTTTTTCTTAATTATCTAATTGTGAAACTATTATGATAGCCAACACCACTGTTCTTTAAAACTCAAAGGTTTTGTTTGTTAATTTTTTTTTTTTTTTGGGGTAATGGATTGGGCCTCGTTAATTATCTTGCAATTTCTTTACTTGAAAGTTTTCCGAGTTGGGATTTTAAATGTTAAATTTTCACTGTAATTGTCTTCTAAATTTGTCTTTAATCTGTTCTGTTGTTTTGTCAACCCTTCTTTTTGGGCCTTCTTGAATTTGTATATAGATTTCATAGTGATGCGTCACAGTAGTTTCTAATGAAATCTTATTTTCAATTTGTTAATAAATTAATTAACTTGATGAAAGAATAACTTTGGCTTGTTGCATGTTCAAATGCTGCTGATTTCCGATTTTTAACTCTTGGATATGATATAAACATTTCTCTTTTCCTTGTTGTTTAAAATTTCTATACCGAGAGTTTTTTATTTGTGTTATCCCGCCATGACACATTTCCTAAACTGATAATTTAGTTTTTGGATTTGCAACCTTTTTTATTTTATGTGAAAAACTGATTTTTTATTTTTTTTACGGAACTGAGCTGTTTCTTGGGAATATGCATCTTCGCATTTTTCTTTTTATTTCCAAATATAATTTTGGTTCTGGGTTTTATTGGAACTTCTACACCCCAGGTATCACCGTTGTTATGATAATGGCATCTGTGTGACTGTGTCTTTGCATGTTAGGTCTCATCATGTATATTGGGCCTCAGCGACTTGTGTTGCGTGCTCTGATGCATTTTCTTCCCATTTGATTGAGCTACTTTTTCATGATCTGTGTGTTCTAAATTAGCTTCACTTGTTTTTTGAATTCTCCCTTTTTCTTTGTCTAATTTTACACGCTCCATTGCCTCCTTTTCAGGTTTGTTGCATCAGCCCGTCAGCTGGCAAAAGCCTTAGAAGTTCCTTTGGTTAATGATTTAGGATATACAAAGAGATATGTGCGGTGTCTACAAGTAAGGCTCTAATTATTGAGACATGTTATCTTTAGTACTCTTTCCGTCTTATATTAAACATGTCTCATGTTATTTGTCATTTTAGGAATACCTATGAAGCATTAATTACATTTTTACCACTAATACCCTATTTATTATATTTAGGTCCTGTAGCAATCAGGATTTTTTTTTTGGGTTAACATGAGAATTGGGCCCGATGGACCCTAACATTTTTACTATTTACTATTTTGCTTCTTTTCATTTGATAAACCCAGAGCCTGTATCATCAATTCACCCTAATAATTTAGTAACTATATATATATATATAATATATTCTCTTTTGATTGTTATTTTTTAATTTTAGTTTAACCTTGTGATTAGAGGCTATTTTTGTTAGCTATATGACTTTTGATGCATACATAGATGTATAGGTAGAATTTTATAATTTAGGTAGGGTCTTAAGATTCATGATCATTGAGTTAAGATGTTTCTACCCACTCCCGATCTTGCATAGATTCTCAATTTTTAAAGCATTGCATTTAACTATCTCACTGACTAGTCTCTTTGTTAAGTATTTTAGTGTTAATGTCATTCAAGTTCGTACTTAGTAGCTTCCTGCATGTAGTCGTAGCCCCACCCAGTTATGTAGTTACCCAATTAGTTGGTAAGATGAAATTAGTTATCTTGAGATAGTTAGAGAAGGATGACTTTATAGAGAGAGGAAAGTGCAAGAGAAGTTATCAGAAAAATCGTTATTAATTTTTTGAAGTATAATTTCGACAACTTTTTATGTAGGGTCTGCAGAATTTAACTTGACAAAGTTTTACGTTCTTTTCTTTGTGTTGCAGATATCAGAAGTGGTAAATAGTATGAAAGACTTGATAGATTATAGCAGAGAAACAGGGACTGGACCTATGGGTAAGTTAACAATCTGTTTACTTTTTTATAACACATTCGTAAATGGGGATATGAATATGGTTATGAAATAGTGTCATCTTTTATTAAAGGCACCAACTTGTCATACTTGTGTTTATTTGCAACCGTTTTCTATTGAGCAATAAGCTTCATATATAGGTGGAATGCCTGGCTTTACTGTTATCAGTTTATATTATTATTTAGGCTAAAGTGCTTACTAGTCCCTATAGTTTCATAATACGAATTCTCTTTTTGTTCTGCAACTAAAACTGCATAAACAGATTCATACTTTCCATACTATAAATAGTTCATGCTCTCAGATTTCATCATGTCACATGATAAGTTGATAAATACACTGGCATTTAAATTAAAAGTATTATGAAATGATGATGCAAGTGATGAACATACTATGTTGTTTTAATGACGCGGTGGCAAAAGTGTCACATGTCAGTCCATGTGAGTCACTTGTGATCAATAGTTGGATTTCTTTTTCGTTTATGTCTAGGTGCACTGACATTTATTTCATTGCTCTGCTACGTTGCTATAGCAAACCAGCCACTAGTTGTTCTTCGCTGCTATGCTGCTATAGTGTCCTGTTGATAACACTAATGCGGTATATTTTCATTGTGAAGTTTCATGTTCTTATGCTATCTTGCAACCATTTTTCCACATTCTTGGAATATATGCTTGTTGATACAAATTTTGAGTTTTTAGTGCTTGAGTTGTTTTGTGGATGTTAAGAACTAAGAAGTAAGAAAACATAGTCGAACCATTTTTCCCGAGATAAAAGTTGAGGTGTATGACTGTGCATCACTTTCTTTGACTTAGTTGGGAAAATGGGGTCAAAGTCGAAATATTTACAGTGTCATGAGGTCAAAGTCAAAATATTTAAGTAGTGTCATGTCATGACCCTTAAGCGAAGGAAAGTTTTAATCTTTGAGATAATTTGAGCTGGACATAGTCAACCGTGTTCTTAGTTAGCTTAATATTGCTATTTGACTATTGATATGCCAATGCCAATAATGAAATGTTTATTTTTTTTGCATTATCTCAGACAGCTTAGCCAAATTCCCTCGGAGAACAAGTAATTCATCTGGACATCATAATCAGGCGCAACAGTCTGAAGATCAATTACAGCAGCAACAACAGCATATGGTGGCCCCCAACTCAAATGGTGATCAAAACTCTGTGCAAGCTGCTGCCATGCAAATCCCTTCTAACAATGGTGTGGTAAGTGTAAATAACAATGTCAATTCAGCATCTGCATCGACCACCACAAGCACCATTGTTGGACTTCTCCACCAGAACTCTATGAACGCTAGACAGCAAAATTCAATGAACAATGCAAGCAGTCCATATGGAGGTAGTTCTGCCCATATTCCATCCCCAGGTTCATGCAGTACAGTGCCACAGGCACAACCAAACTCGTCCCCTTTTCATTCACCAACACCGTCCTCATCTAACAACAATCCACAAACTTCTCACCCTGGCTTAACATCTGCAAATCACATGGGTACAGTAAACTCACCAGCTAATATTTCCATGCAACAACAGCAGGCATCTATTTCTGGTGAAGCCGACCCTAGTAATGATGCTCAGAACTCGGTCCAGAAAATAATTCATGATATGATGATGTCCTCCCAGATGAACGGAACAGGTGGAATGGTAGGTGCCAATTCTCTCGGAAATGACATGAAGAATGTAAATGGTATCCTACCGGTGAATACTAATACAGGCCTCAACGGTGGCAATGGCATGATGAGTAATGGAGGTGTGAACAGTAATTCTGGTGTTGGGGTTGGTGGTTATGGCGCAATGGGTCTTGGTCCATCTGGTTTACCCAATGGAATGAGGCCTGGAATGGGAAATAATTCAGTCATGAATGGAAGGGGAGGAATGGCATCGATTGCTCGGGAACAAGCCATGAATCATCAGCAGGATTTGTCAAGCCAACTACTTAGTGGGTTAGGAGCAGTAAATGGTTTTAATAATCTTCAATTTGATTAGAAAGTGTCGACGAGAGCCTTTGTTGTGCCTGTTTGTGATCACATGGTAACCACGCACACATATACTCACCACTCAACTTTCTTGCTTCTGAAAAAACTACGGTAAATGCAGAGATGCGAGATTAATTATGGCAACATGTGTCCCAAACAAAGGCATAATCTTGTGCAGCATGAGGAATGCTTGGTTTGCTTTCAACACCCCTGATGATGGCAGAATGCAGTCGGGTAGTTATAGGTCTTTGTACTAATCTGTCCTTTTCTTTTTTACATATATATATACAAGAGAATGGAAAATTTGTTGGCTGGTTGTTTGGCGGATGGGGCTGGTTTTTCTGTATTTTCCGTTGTAACTTATACTTTTTGTGTTTTTAAAATACATTGATGGCATACACAACCTTATCAGTTGATGTTTTGGGGGTGCAAACTGCAACTGTTTGGGAGCATATGTTCATGTACATCAGTGGTGGATAAGTCTGGCACAGGGAACTGAAGAAAAGAGGAACTGAATGGTTTCTTGTTTCATCATCAGGAATTTACACAATGTAACCTTTACAAGTTGTTCAAAAAGGTATGGATACAAAGTAGTACTTTTGAATGTTTACAAAGTTGGTCCTTAATCCCTCCCCCTCCATTTTTGAAGATTCTTGTTTCAAAGATTTTAATGTTATGGGAATATGAGATTTGGAAAGTAACATTTCAATGTTTGCTTCAAGTTTTGAAAAATTATCCCAGGTGTCCTTTATTCTCATGCATGTTTTTTTACTTCCGATTTCTCGACTCTTCGCTCCCATGTTAAAGGGTGGGAATCTAACGTTCTTTTGGAAATTAAGGGTGCGTTTGTTATGGATTTTTTTTCTAGAAAATCTTGTCATTTTTTTAGTGTGTTTAAGATTTAAAAAAAAAGTCTATTTTTTTTTTTATCTCAAATGGAAAGCTATTGGCATTAACTTTTTTTTTTCTTTTCAAAATCTATTGTATTTTTCAAAAGGTAGAGGTAACACATGAATGAGTTAAAAATAATTTTATGGGTAGTAAACAAATAGAAATAGCTTTAGTTTTCTTTTATCTTAAAAAAAAAAAGCTTTAGTTTTCTTTTAGAAATCTAAAAAAAATATCTCCAATTTTTTTCCAAACAGAATCTATATTTTTTTTTGGTTCATCAAAATCTATTTTTTAAGAGCTAAAACAAATGCACCCAAAATTCAACTACAATAACTTCCTGCTATTACTCACATTTTTTTCATTTTATTTTTAATTTTCATATACCAAACAATTTTTTATTTTTTAAATCAAACAAATTTTAAAATCATTCATAGGATACGAGTTGTTGGTGCATTGTGGAACACAAAAATTCCGTATTTAACAAATTCGGATGGCATAATTTGAATTGTACAAAATACCACATCTACAAGTTTTTTTACTCAATTTGGATCAATATATTTTGACAATTTCAAATTATAAAGAACGAAACCCTAAAATACTGGCTCAACCTAGATAATTCGAACCAGGTATACACAACCTTTTGTACATCCTCACACCCTAAATGTTTTGGTGAGGGGTTTGAACGAAACCCTAATATTTTAACAAACCATAAGGCAGTTTATCTGGCCAATCTTATATATAATAATAATAATAATAATAATAATAATAATAATAACATACTTTGCTAAAAATAATAATAATAATAATAGAAACATACTAAGAAATTTCCTACACTATCATTTAGCTGCACATCACCAAAATCATGCGATATTTTGTATTTTCACAAAAGTACTGTTTGATTCAACTTTTCAAATACACATCATCAATGTAAAAGTACTTTCATCAAAATGCCATTTGGTTAAGCGTCTAAAATATTTCATCAAAGTTACTGTTTTGATAAAAAAAAATATCATTGATCAATGGAAAATGATAAATCAAGCGAAACATAGTTTCATGAACTGTTCCCGACTTTGTTGGCAGAATAATAGTCATTGGATTCCAATTTTATTTGACTGCTTAATAAAAAAATTAAAAATTAAAAACCTGCCTCTCCATGTTTTCCGGCCAGGTAATACTGTGATTGGTTGGACAGCTATTTATGACACTCTCACTATATAATCCTTTGGGATATATAGCAATGCTCTTGATCAATATACATGGCCTTTATTTTTATTCATATATTAATATGGGTGTCTATTTTACTTTTTTTTTTAAAAATTTATACACGGGTTTATATTTTTACTCCTATGTTATAACGAAGACCTATATTCTTATAATTTATACACATTCCTATATTTTATTACAAATCATGCTTTTTCTTTTATTATTTATACTCGTGCCTACAATTTTACAAATATTATAAAAGGGCCTTTTT
>Ga0228711_1003964_pt1 | contig 22947 bp, 12 predicted proteins | sample MedpolnodulmetaG_2_FD_177996 | JGI IMG/M metagenome (GOLD analysis project Ga0228711, IMG submission 177996) | Root nodule microbial communities from Medicago polymorpha collected in Santa Monica, California, United States - brown nodules | ecosystem: Host-associated > Plants > Roots > Nodule...
CCCCCCTCTCTCTCTCTGTGTGTGTGTTAATATTTTACAACTAAATTCATGATATTTCAGTGGTGAAGGACTCTTAGAAATCAAATCAGAATTGATTAAGTGGATCTATAAAACAGTGATATACAGGGAACAAGAAACACTCAAGGTTATTTATAATCCATATTATCACTTCATGTTCAATGTTTAACTCACTGTACATACGTAATGGTTAATTCTTATTTGTTTCTGTTGTGGCTACCAGTGTACTGTTATGGATGTCAAGGTCGTGGAACCACTATCAATGTTGTTTTAGTTAATGGGACTCTTCATGTAGGAGATCAAATTTTTTTATGTGGAACTCAGGCAAGCAATTTTTATTCCAATTACTGCATTATCTTTTAATACTTACCCTCCTCTTCTGCTTCCTTTTGTGGAGGAGATGTCCATAAAGCTTGAATTGAGGTAACAATTTGGCCCTACGACAAAAAGGTGGTTAGCAACTCCTTGTACCCTCAATTCCCCTCAATAGGTAAATCAAATACAGTTCAAGTTGTATGTCCCCTCTTTAACTTCATTTTCATTTGGATGTACTTCATTTTCAACTGGTGTAGGTGATGAGATTAATTGAATGTTCTCTATATCATCATTTCGAACTTCAACATCTTCCACTTCATCTTCATCTCCTTGTACTTCATTTCCAACATGTTGATTTTTTCCAATAAATCAGGGGATTCCAAATGAGCTAGACAATGTTCCTCAACATCTCCACTGTGAGATGTACGAGGGGTCTAAATATGATTGTCTTCAATAAATACCAGTGGAGTACGATCTAGAATAAATCTATCAGACAAATATTCCATTATAATTGACCGATCAGGTGTATGTGGAAAGTCAATGACGTATGTAGGTAGATGTCGTGCAATTTCCAAAGACATATGTATTAATTACTACTACTATATCATTAACAAATAAAAAGTTAATTTAAGTGTATAAATAATGAACAAATGTGGAAATGTGAACACTAACTTTAAACATATAGAATAAAATTAGTTATACTAACTACAAATATTAAATACTAAAAGAATGAGAAGAAACAATATAATTAATTAAATACAATATAATTAAATAGATATTGTTATTATACTAACCACTAATCAAACTTCAAAAGGTGACTTAAATTATTTTAATATATATATCCAACGTTCATATTACAATTTAAGTTGTTTCGAAATTTCCCCTAAAAAAAAGTTGTTTTGGTTTGTATATTTTTCATTAGGTTTTGTTTCCATTCAAAATTATAATAATAGATCATCAATTTTAATTATCATAACTTCTGACACAAAACAACGGTTTCATTAAATTAAAGAACGTAAATGTATTCAACGTTTTTTTTTACATTTTTAATATATATGTATTCAACATTCATATTACAATTTAAGTTGTTTCGGTATTTCCCCTAAAAATAAGTTGTTTCGGTTTGTGTTTCCTTTCAGGAGTTTTCGGTTCCATGAAAGTTGTTCAAAATACACAACAAAAACAATTCAAAGCAATAACATGATTCTAACATTAGTCGAAAAGTTACAAGAAAATTATAAACAACTAGGCCATTTTGAAATCATTTATATTTTGTAATAAATTTTAGACCAATTTAAACGATTTCACATGCAATTTTTCAGACAAATAACTTTGAAACATTATTTAAAATAAAATATTGGAACGTATATTCCATTTTGAATACATAAATTAAATATATCAAACCCTTACATTATAAGTATGAAATAATTCTTTAAAAAAAATAAAATAATAACATTTATCATGTAATTTTTATTCAAGCATGCCTATATTATAGACAACACATATTATTGCTTATCAAACTTGTTTTTTGTTTACAAATGTGATGTTGTCAAACTTGTTTCACATAAATAACATGAATCATAATCTCATGCAATAAACATAATAAACCAGTGGAGATAAAAAAACAAATTAACAATTAAAAAGAGCAAACTCTCATTGTAATTGCAAAATCACAATTCACTTTGTACGTCAAAAGGTGGATTGTGGTTGTGACTTTTAACGAAGATTCTCAAAGGGTCCAATTTAACGTGGGGGAATATTTTGTTTTTCAATTTTGTAGCATGAAAATGCCAAGTAAAAACAACCAATAATTATGTATTAAATATATAGGGTACTAAGTCTTTATACGATGAAATTTACATGTTCAAATTGTTAAGAATTGTTTAGTAGTTATCTTTGCTCTATTGTTGAGGATTTCCACCCTCTGATTTGAATATACACATCCAAATTTGGTCATTAATGTAACACTATAAAAATGGAATCTTGTCTGATAACTTATTTCTTGTTGCTTGTTCTTCGTGACTAATCGGTTGTTGTTATTCTTAGTTTCACCGTATGGTTCAATCTCTTCACTCACAACTTATTTACACATGTATATTATTTATGGTTTGACGTCCTTTCGAAATTGTCCAAAAACTTTCAGATTTCTTGTTAAGATTAACGTTTAAAGATGGTTTTATACGAACATTCAGATGTTTATCAATGTGGTCTTAATCTTCTTGACGGTGACCCTGTTATAATATGGGGTATTGTGACAACTTAGTTCAACATGATAACGATGACTTCTATAATAGACACTACTTCAATAGTCATTATGAAAACGAATGAAACCAAGTAGAGAACAACGAGATCATTGCTCGTGCTCTTCTAAAAGAGTTTTCGCAACTAGAGATTGTTGAATTTTCAAAGTATTTACAAGCAGAAGAAAATTATTTTAATTGAATATATATATATATTTGAAATTTTTTATGGTATTGGTTGCCTAATCATGTATATATTACCCCTAATGATCTAGATATACCATTAAATGAGTCAAGAAAGAAGAAAATATGGTGGAGCTTTGAGAGCAAGAATTAGGAATTTGGTTGACCTATAGAGAACATCAATTTTGAAATTATATAACATTTTTGTTTAATATTTAACATGTACATCTTCACATCTAGATTTGGACCCCTAATTAACATTGAACAGTTCTCATTACGACTTTGAATTTTATACCCAATTTACCAAAGTCGGAATATGAACTGTCCAATTTTGATTATACGGTCTAGATCGCAGATAGCGTAATTGCATCCAACGTGTGGTTTCATAACAAAATCTCGATGTCAATCATAATAATTAATTCTATATTTTTCTTTTATTATATTCATTATAAATTTGGGTATGCTGATACAGCTGCATCCCAGGGTCATTTTGGTTGCTATGTTAAAGTAACCAAATATTAAACACACATAAAAGATTAGACTTTAAAGTAGACTGGTTAGCTAAATATTGATCTTCAATAGTTAATGGTTTCACTCTAAAATAATATGCTTGCCCTCCCTAGCTGTCCATCATCTTTATGTGTCGGGGATAGTTAAGAGTAAACTTTATTGGTGCGAAGTGTCCACCGGTTTTAGAATCTGAATGACAACCTTTAGTATAGTATCCACCTTCCAATCACAATTTTATTCATCCACAAGTCTCAAATCTGATACCTTGCTTAAAGAATTAGGCATTAGTTTGTTTCTTGGTTTTTTTTTATGTTGTAAGGTTAAAGTAAATAAGATGAATAGTTAAATTAACGGTAACTTCCATCTCGATTAATTTGGACATGTTAGGCTTTGAAATTTGTAACTGATTTAATCTCAATCATGTGTAAATTTAATCATCGACAACTTGCATGACTTAAACTTTTTAAATAATTGTTAAATATCTTAAAGATACAATGACGCACATATGGTTGGATGAAAACATTAGATCATGGTAAAATGTTATTAATCTTTCTTCATTTACTTTTATTTTTTATTTTATACAATGGTAAAATGTCATTACCATTATGTAAATTCAAACTACTACGTAACTTAAACCTAGTAGTTAGTATGTCTTTACTTTTATGTTTTGCTTTTGTAGTCTTTATCATTGTAACAAAAAGAAAAACTACTATGTAACTTTTTTATGGATTCTTATAATATTCTAAACATTCATGCAAAAATTCATTCAAATTCTTGATGATAGACACGAGTTGACTTAAAAGTTGTGATGTAAAACTTTTAAGGGACTAAAAGTGGAAGAAAAACTTTTTGATAAACAGGGTTCGAACCTCGACCCATGTATATCTCAATGTCCCTACAACTGATCTATGTTCACGAAGACCTCATTTAAACTATTTTAATTGCAATTTTATCTTTTGTATAATATTATTTAGGGTTAATAGTGTTTTACCCCTGCAGTATAGGTCATTTCCAATTTTACCCCCGGTAAAATATTTTTTTTGGATTTCGTCCTTGTAATTTGAAAAATTTTGGTTTTGGACCTTTATGAATTTTGACTGTACAAAACCGAAGATATGGCGGGGGTAAACCGAAAATTGCTCAAATTAACAAAGGGTAAACTGATATTTGCTCAAATTACAAGGGGGGTAAACCTAAATTTGCCTAAATTTTTTGGTTTTGGACCAAAAAATCTTCAAATTACAAGGATGAAATTCAAAAAAAATATTTTACAGGAGGGAAAACCGAAAATGACCTATATTACAGGCGGTAAAGCACTATTAACCCTATTATTTAAATCATTAACCTAAAAAATATTTTAAATTCAATTATAATAAGTACAATTCAACCACAGGAATAATATGAATCAAATTTTAATTTGAATGTGGTATAGTCCAAAAAAACAAGTTTCAGATTATAAAATCCTAAATACAATTGTAAAATTGGGCCTTGACATTCATTGTGGGCTTTAGAACCCGATCTGTGTTAGTGACCCACTTCCATTGTAATCTAATCTTTCTTTTTCTTCTCTGGAAAGTACAAAGTAGAGAAAAACAGAAGAACATAGGGAAGTGAAGAACAACGCTATGTTTTCTCCGTCTACACCATTTCCTTCTAGAATTCTTACTTCACCTTCAGGTACATACTTTAAATTTATATTCTTCTAATTCTGTTTTATTGATATAAGTTATTTTCCACTGAAATGTTTGTTATTAACCATTATCTGAACTTAATTAAACACTTGAAAGCCCAGGTTTATCACGTTTAATTTTGTTGTCTTGATGTTCAAATAACATTTATGTATTTTTTATTTGTATTAGTTGTTGAGAAGGTGTTATATTTTGTGTAGTTTTGATGCCTCATGACCAAGCTGCTCCTGCACTTTCTTCTTGGCCTACTAGTTTTTCTGCACAGTATTTTCCTACCTCAGTTCTTTTACAAGAGCATCGCGACGAGTATAGGCCGCTAACTCATACTTGTAAAGAAGACAAACCACCCCAGGTTCAGATTCTTTTGTTTGTTATACCAATTTCGTTGTAATGTTGAATGTTCTTTATCAATTTATCTACTATTTATTTTACTGAAGGCAACTTTAAACACAAGGGTAACAGATGTGACTTCAATTTATGACAAAATCAATACCGACGAGTTTGATGAGTCGGGGCATAATTGTATGCAGCATTTGCATCTTCGGTGTCATTTACAGAACTTGTAAGATAAATTGATTACCACTCATGCTAATTTGAATTTTTGCACAACCAAAGTTGTCTCTTTAATGGATTTTGTATACTGTCTACTTCAGATTGGCTTCTTCGCCGCAAGAGGATTTCTTTTCTTCTTCTTCTTCTTCAACTATGCTGCCTGTTGATGGTTTCCAAGGGGATGCACTTACTCTTGCTAAGCAAGCTCTATCAGCCTCAAAACAAGCCGCTGCAGTTGCTGAAGAGTTGAAATTGGTTAAAATTGACGATGATAATGATGATGATTCACTATCTCTTGGGTTAGTTCTAGCTTTGTGGTTAACTTTGGCATCCTTGATTTGGCTTTTTATCTGTTTATACGTTACTTTATTGAGAATAATGCCTAAAATTTGTGATTCAGACTGGCCAACTCTTTACTTGGAAAGAACAAAGTCGTGAGGTCAATACGGCTTAAAGAAAGGCGATCTAAACAGAGAAAAGTGTCTAACTCAAAAGTTCTTGATGACGAAATGTACCTTGCTAAAAAGTCCAATGTACAAAGAAGGTTACATTTAGAGAAAAAGTTGAAAGAAGGGCTTGACGGAAACGATGCCCTGCGCTTGTTCTTATGGACTCCTGCAACAAAGCAACTTTTGAGCGTTGAAGAAGAATCTCAATTGATTGCTCAAATACAGGTGTCACTCAGAATTCCATATTTCATTAAAATGTTTTGTAGGTTCAATTAAGGATCTTCTTTTGCCATAATGTGTTATATGCAACAGGATTTATTTAAATTGAAAGAAACAAAGATCAAACTTCAGTCTCATTTTGGAAGGGAACCTACTTTGGCTGAATGGGCAGATGGTGTGGGCCTTAGCTGTCGTGACCTTCAGAAACGACTTCAATGTGGTAACAAAAGCAAAGATAAACTGATTCATGCCAACTTACGCATGGTAGTTCACATTGCTAAAAATTACCTGGGGCGTGGTCTCTGCCTTCAGGACTTATTGCAGGTATCGTCACTACCAATGGCTGTTTGTATTTCCTTTCTGTTTCATATCTATAATTAATACTTAGTTTGTCATATACGTGTTTTAAATTATTTCTAGACAAAGAAAAACCTCAAGTTAAATGTTTGGCTAAAGTTGGAACTGAAGTTGTAGGAGAAAATCTTCTGTGAAATGATCTCTATTATTTATTTTTTTTAGAACTGTTGCAGTAATTATCTTAATAGTGTGATTAACAACTACATCTTTAACATTCATTTTCTGATGGCAATATCATAGGAGGGAAGTATGGGCCTTATGAGGAGTGTCGAAAAGTTCAAACCCAAAGCTGGTTGCCGGTTCAGTACTTACGCTTACTGGTGGATAAGGCAAACAATAAGGAGGGCCTTATTTCTGCATTCCAAAACAATTCGTCTGCCGGTAAAACCAATCAGTTCATTTCCTTAACTAGTTTGCTAAAAACTTGAGGCTTTGTTTACTTTCTAAAAGTGTTGTTAAGTTTTCATTTTTTAAAATTTGTGTTCGTTTTAAATTGCTAGGAAAGGGGGTAAAATTCTCATGTAATGAACAATTGTGATAGAGAAAAGATGGAAGGCAAGATAAGAATAATGTATTTTTAGAAACAACGAGTACACTGTTTTAAAAAATTGTAGAAGAAAATATTAAATCTATGTTTATTAGCTGAAAGGGAAATGAAAACAGGAAACATGAGAAGTAAATGGGTCCTAACCTTTTCTCATTTTGAAGTGTGGATTGTCGGTGGACATGAAATTGTTGTATATGGACATCTAATAAAATAACTACCATTGCATCAATTTCTTTTTAATATGTTATTTGTAAAGCAAACATCAATTCTATTTCTGTAACATGGTACCAGCATATTATTTTCAGGAGAATTTCTACACCCTTTTGGGCAAGATTGCGGAAGCAAAGAAATCGTACATTAAAGAAGGAAATCTTCGCCCCACCAAAGAAGAAATAGCAGAGCGAGTAGGAATTAAAGTAGATAGGTTGGAAGTGTTGCTACTTTCTACAAGAACTCCGCTTTCAATGGAGCGAGCTGTATGGGCAAACCAGGACACAACTTTCCAGGTAGGGCCTTTTAAGTAAATATCAATTTTTCCCTGCAACGATATCACTTACTAGATCTAAAAATTGAAAACAGTGAAAAGGAAACATCTGTATTGATATTGATTGTTTAGAGCAGCTGGATGTTGTTCAACTCCCCATTTTTTACTGGTGAGTGGCAAGTGTCTATACCGAGTTTTTTGCTTGTGCTGATAACTGTTTAAACATATTGGAGGATATCTAATTCCAAATAAAGTCAAAATGTAATTGACTACAAGAATCATCTCAAATTTGCACAAGTATTACATTCTGTTTGTGGGTGATGGAAAGCAACCATCAGCAGCAGCCAAAAGTTTCTTTTTTAATGGTGTGAGGGAGATGCTAGATCATATTCCAACAATTTTTATGAGATAAACCTGGGAAGCATAACATACTACCATAAACATAAGGGCATCAAGCAAACTGAGTAAACGAGTTAAACAAAACCAGGTGGTTTGGTTTTGATTTGGTTTTCATTCATCATTCTTTTGGTTTAGTATTTTGGGAGTAGCTGAACCAAATCATATATTTAAGTATGTTTCTCTCTTAACCATATATATACATTGTATAGGTATTAAGGCTTGTGAAATGTGATGTTGGTCTTGTTTAAGGTTGATCCCGAGGTTAAACTAGACTAAATCATCAACAAGACCTACTAAATATGCATGTGGCAGTGACTGGACTCAAGTTGTGCAACTCTATTTTGTTCCTTACAGAAGTTGGATCATTTAAGTATTGACCTGTTAATATGCACCTCTTTATGGTATGCCTGTTTTTGCAAGTGACGGAGTGTTGGGAGATAAAATGCCAGCACGAAAGTAAACTCAATGTAACAGATGAGAATATTGCATTGTATGTGTTGAAATACTGAAAAGAGATAGGATTACGAATGACAACATTAGAGAGAGTCGGGTTCGCACTTATTGTAGAAAAGATGCTTGAATCTCGACTTTGGTGGCTTGGGCTATGTGAACTAGACCTGTAAATTATGTGATAGAGAGAGTAGATCAAATATAGGGTAACCCATTCGTTAGACATAGCAAGACCAAGAAAAACTAACTGTTGGAGAAACTATCTAAGAAAGTGATAGATCTTTGATAGATGAATATGAATAGGTAGAATAATGGAGATGGTACTAGAATTATTATTGAACTTCTCTGTGGATAACTGTCCAACAGAGTGATCACACAACAGGAGAATTGCAACATGATGTAAACATAATAAATTAACTGCTGCAATTTTACAATTCCTCTAGAAATTAGAGAGCCTAGTCTCTCCCAAGGTAATCCAACATAAACAACCGAATCGTAGTAAACTAGTGTGAGACCCGTGTCGATGCCACGGGCTCAAAAACAATTGTAGTGATCGTCGATTAATCAAGCAACTAAACAACAAACATGAATATTAATCAAAATTGTACACAATAAAGTAAAACAACCGAATCGTAGTAAATGTTCATCCTTATTCTATTTAATACATGTAAGTAAACTATATTTGGCCTTGTTTACTGAGCCTGCTAACAGAAAGACTTAGAGGTCAATGGTTTGGCTAGACATATGATTCATGGTAGAGCAAGTGTATGATAAGTCTATGACACAGTTTGATCTCTGTAACCGACCTCATACGGGCATAAATTAATGCTTGCTTGTTGTTATTGCTTAGATACTACTAACAGGCTAAGATTCTTTTGTATTATGAATGTTCCAAATTGACCAAAATCTTATTATAATTGCAGGAGATTACTGCAGACTCTGCAATTGAGATCCCAAATGTATGTGTTGCAAAACAACTAATGAGGAGCCACGTATGCAATCTCCTAGGTATTTTGAATCCAAAAGAAAGGAAGGTAATCAGGCTAAGATTTGGTATTGAAGATGGCTATGAGAAATCTTTGTCAGAAATTGGCAAGGTGTTGGGTGTGTGTAAGGAGAGGGTCAGACAATTGGAGAGCCAAGGGTTGAACAAGCTTAAGCAGTGCCTTGTTAGTCAACAACTTGATGCATATGTAGACTTAATTGTATAGTTGATTAATAGCATACTGCATACACAAGGTTGTGCAATTATATTGATTATCGTATATATCATATTTTAGATTATGAATATGTGATCATAATTATATTGATCATCGTATATACCATATTTTAGATTATGAATATGTGATAATAATTTTGATAATAATTTTAAAATTCAGTTTCTGTCTATATGCTTCCTGTCATTGTAAAAATGTATAAGATGTTACATTAAAAAGATAAAGCCTCATGAAATAAGAAAATATTCATAGAATCTTAAAAAAGACAAGTGACGAAAAATACTCAATTACTTTTCTTTAACATATTACTTTCTGCAATATCAATTTCAATATTCAAATAAATAAATAAAAAGATTAAAACCAAAATTTTGAAAAAAGACAAAGTATAACAAAAACTACGTACTCCATCAAATTAAGCAAGAATTACTTTTTTGAATGTATTGAAATAGATCAAATTGAAAACGTGAAGTGGTTTTCATAAAACAAGTTAAAGCCTCACTTTCTATTCTATAAAATGAAAATTTGAAAATTCAAATAAATAAGAAAAAATAAAAAACAAGAAATCTGGAAATTAGACAAGTGACAAAAAATACACAAGAAATTCAGCAATTATAACTTCGTTGAAAGTATTCAAATTCAGCAAGACATTGAAAAGTTGACAACTTTATAAAGAGTGAAGAGGTTTTGAATCATAAGAAAGAAGAAAACGTTGAAAAGTTGAGAATCTTAGAATGATAAAGAAAGAAATATACATACATTGAAATTTTTATTGTGAATTTTCCAAACAACTTATTGGAATAGTAGTATTACTGGGAAATCATAAAGGGTGGGAGGACTGAGAAGGTGTTTTGGAGAGTACCAATCACGATCAAGATTCCACATTTTGGAGAATTATTATTATTATTGCAAGAAGAAGAATTTGTGAAATAAAGAAAGAAAGAGAGTAATGGAAGAAGAATGATTGAATGGGTTTGAGAACGTTGTTTGGTTTGTTTACCCGCCAACTACTTACATATAACTGAAAGTGGCAACGGTTTGTGTTTTGAAATAAGCTGGTTTGTCTTAAAATAAGCTATTTTGTATAAGTTGTTTTTTTAAAAAAAAGATTGTAATAAGCTCTTTTGCATAAAATAAGCTGTTTTTTAAAAAGAGAAAGTAATAAGTTGTTTTGCATAAATTAAGTTGTTTTGAATAAGCTGTTTTTAAAAAAAAAAGATCGTAATAAGTTATTTTGAAGAAATAAGCTATTCAACTTTTAATTTTTTAATTGTTTTTTTATTTTTATTTTTTATTTTTGTTAATAAAAGTGATTTTGTTTATTGAATAAAAAATGATACATTGGATCTTCAAAATAAGATGGATGGATTGGATCAATCCATACTTTTTAATGGATGGATTGAATCCAATCCATTAAAAATAAATTGTTTGACGGATGGATCAAATGTATTTTATAATTGATGGACCGAATGAATATGGATTTCATGGATTCAATTGTCACCCTACGCGTTTAATAAAGCTATTTATACAAGCATGGCTTAAGTCTATATAAGGTAATCAAATGACGTATACACAACCAGGAAAATACGAATTGTATCTTCTTAATACTTAATTTGACAAAAGGTACACATGTGAGTAGAACCTAAAATGACATAATGATGTCAAAAGAAAGGTGCAAGTGGTTTGCAAATATCATTGTTTTGTTTATTCTCTTGTATCTTTAACCATAAAATTGACAACCGTTAAAATGATCATGACCGTACAATTTTAATCGGACAGTTCAGATGCTTTACAGCACCATGCTTTTACAGTAGGAAATCTGCTTCCCTAACCTTATCATTCTTGAAGAGGAAATTTATACATCTTTTCAAACCAAGGCACTAAGCTCATAGTGTTAATTGGATTATTCTAGATGTAGGGCCCTCGTAAAAGTGGTATTTTCAAACCTAAAAAAGGCTATTCAACTTCAAGACAGGCTTCTTGTCAATAAAAAAAACATCAAGAGAGGCTAAGCACTAAACACACATGATAGGTCCTATGAAGAAGACATCTAACTAATCAAGTAATTATCATCACCAATCAAAAATAAAACCTCAACTTTTGCATGTGACTTTCTTGCAAGTCCACCTTCCTATTATCTTTAGCAAAAACATTATGGTTCATGTCAAAGTTAATGTCATTTATTAAGGATTCAAAACTAGAAATGATTGATGATTTTTATGTTGAAAATGTTACTTTTTATTGTTTCAATGTGTTGAATGCATAATTTTTAAAGTAAAGTTTCCATTTTAAACTTCTTAACAAGTGTCATTGTTAGCATTTCCCAAACATTATTAGATTCCATAATTGGGATATGGCTATCAACTTGTGTTCACATCACCAAGCTCTTCAAATTTTGCTTTATTATCATCACACTGACCCCAAATGAACCTATAATTGAGTTCATCAAACATAAAGTTTCTCTATATTTTAATTCATGTTCTCAAATAAGTAGAAGAGGAATCTTAAAATGCCAAAAGATGAAACAGTTGAGCACGCGGGAGACATTATGTGACTAATGACCCGGACATTACATATGTATCCTAATTCATCAAGGAAATTTCATGTCATTGTTTCCACACAAACAATAATGCAACTACCTAGAAGAAAAAGTTAAACCCCATTATGCTTATATCTACTAGATTTTAACAACAAAAAACAATTCTTAAGGGGTCAAGTAGGCACCATAAATATGCAGTTTCCACCAGCCTTGTCCATCTTATTGCACATATGAGGCATTAACATTTGATGGGCCAGTATTTGTATCCTTCTAAGTAGGCAAATGGGTTAGTACTCAATGAAACATTAGCTTTTAATCCCAAAATTCTTTCTCACTCTTAAAATAAGAGATATGTTATTGTCCAATTTTTTTAATCATAATTTCCTTGTCTTTTTTTCTATGGAAATTATTATATCCTTATCTTGTGCATCTAATATTTAGAAGAATTGATTTTTTAGTGCAAAATTCTCATGCAAAGACATCACTACGATAACTAACACATCAATCAACTATGCTGGTACCCTGCCTACCATCTATCATCAACAACACACTAATAATATATTATAGATAAAGAAAAAATAAAGAACAAAAAGGTGAGGGGGAGACGAAACCAAAACTCAAGCCTTTGAAACCAAAACTTTGGAAGAATTAACCCGTTCCTATAAAAGTCATCCTAATAACAAATGGACCAATGTCCCACCAATGAAAGTCTAGAAAAGAAAATTCATAAGAAACGATCTTATTGACACCGTCAACCTAAAGAATTTTAAATTCACAAATGTGATATGTTGTTATTTTTTTACGGTGTACAACTTTTTTACACTCTATCAATATTAAATTCCATTTAGAAAGAAGATTTTCAACACAAATTGAATAGTACAGTGATAATTTCTCTTTTTAACTTCCACCAAAAAAAATATACCTTAGCAATTGGAAGAAATTGGATTAGTACTACCTAGGAGTGGTAAAATTTAATATATGGCAAACCTAGGCCCATTCTATTTTCATACGTTTCTGACAACTGGTGATTTTTCAATAGTAACAGTCCATACTTGATCTAGAAGTGTACTGCCATAGATAAAATTTTCTTCTTTGCTTCTATATATATAAATACCTATAGTGGAACCTGAAGCTACCATGCTTCTTCCACTTTCTACCACTAGATTCACTGCTATATGCCAGAAGAAAATCATTCATGGCAGTAAAGGAAATTAGCAGCACAAGGAACCAAAATAGTACTCATCAGCATCAAGAACAAGAAGGGTGTGATCCGTGCAAGTCTTTTGGCCAAAAGTGTAGTCACTTGGTCAAGAAACAGCGTGCAAAATTCTACATTCTTCGCCGTTGCATCGCCATGCTTTTGTGTCATCATGAGCGTTCTGAGCATTGAGAAGCAAACCAAGGTAGCTGCAAGAAGTTAAGATTAAGACTAATTAATTTAAGAAGAGCTAGGAGATTAATGTTGCATTATTATCTTTTTATTTATTTTCTATCATTATTATAAGGTTGTAACATAATGAAGGTATTATGTCATACTGGAAATTGTTGGTTTATAATATTTGTTATAGGATTTGCATTTGTGTGTAAATTACATGCAGCTGCTAACATGTGAAAGAGATTAGATCTGTTTCAATTTTCACAACTATTGAGTAGATCTTCTTTTTCAGATGCTATAAGTATGTCTTTGAAATTAAACTCATACTAATCTCATTTTCTTTTACTATCTTATGCTTATTTTTTCTTTCAGTTCATGACATGGTAAGTTGAAATTATCCATGATATTCATACTCCATTCTCAGATTTATATGCATAAATTAATTAGTTTTATTTTATTTTTATACATAATTACTGTTTCTTTTTATTCCCACAAAGACCTCTTCATCTGAAGAGGTTTTGCAATTAATTTGTGTTCTATTTTATTTCCTGCTTCTCGGTTATTCCGATTTGGTTTTTTCTTAGACATAGTTCTCATGGGAAAATAAATATGTAATTTATTATTCTAAGTTAATAATTTTAATAATGTTAATATTTCTCAACTCTATTTTATTGGTTGCAAGTATATGCATAAATACTAACTAATTTAACACCCAAAGAAGGATGAAACCATGTGGCTACTGAAATTTTCATTCAACTGACAAGCTTTTGAACAATGTGAAAAATTAATTAAAACTAACTTTTTAAATAAATAAATAAATAAATAAATAGTTTCTACTTGCTGATACAGGGTGAGCAGGAGGCAGTATATAAAAAAACTATACACAACTAGGCATAAGATAACACTTGGTATTTATTGATAAACAATCAAACATCTCACACACCTTCATTTTTCATAACAATGGTCCTCGTGCTAAGGAAACATGAGACAAGATAAAGCCTCATTTTAAATTTATTTTTTTGGGTCCATAGTCATATATATCCCATTATATATCTCTAAAAAAATATTATAATATTTTGTGTCTTCAAATTCCAGACTCTTTGTTAAATGTTTCGATCCAACCAACAAACAAAATTCAACATCATATCAAGCTCAGATTAATAAAATAATTTGTTGTGTAGTAATAATGTACTACTACATCACACACTCCCTAGTCCCCACCTATTAACAAAATTTTAATTATTTTATCAACAAAAAACACTAGACATTAATTGGTGAGCAAATAAAGACAAGCTTATGTAGTAACGGAAATATTAAATATATAGGTGTATTGGTTTTATTCGATTTTACGTGAGTGAAATTATGTTAATTAATCCAAATCATATGGTTGGTCAAATATGGGGAGAGATAGGAAAGAATGAGTCAGCATGAAAAATGAAAACTTTTATGTGTGGTTGCTTTCTCAAATCATTAGCTTTTTTTTTATTGTATTGTACTAGAGAACTTCTGTTCATCTTCACGTCTTGAAAGCGATGCTGTTTCTTCATCCACCGTTTAACTTCCAAGAAATTTACTAATTAACCTTAATCAATAGATAATGGAACATTTGTTGTGTACGTAGTAATTCTCAGTTAAAAATCTAATCTAACATATATAGTTCCGAAAAATGATAGTCCAAAGTGATAATCTCTTGGATTCCTCTCATGCATGACCCAACAAAATTAACATTTTTACAAGAGAGTGGATTTTAGGATATTGGCTAGGACTGAATATGGGAGATATATGGTTTGCCTTATATTATGCACTTATAACAACTCCAACATGAGGTGCTCAATGATTTGATGAAATTTAAAATATTCTCAACTCCGGTTAAACTTCTGGCTCTTCTAGAAATTATCTTCATTGTTTAACATAGGAGTTCTTAGGAGTAGGATTTTGTTGTTACAGCAGGGGTGTTGTAATCAATTACAGCTGGTTGATCACAATTGAAAGGTCATGATTATTTTAACTAAAAACATAATTTTCAATCTCAACCATTTGATTTGAGATGAGCAGCTGAGATTGAAACTGCGTGAAACTACGTTCTAATTTTACAACACCAAAACCTGGTCCGAGTTCTTAAGGGTTTAAGCTAATGTACGCTAAGAAAGAATTAATTATTTTCTCTATATATGTGAATAGAATAAAACTAGAAAGTTACATTTTTCATGGGAGAAATTTCTAAAAAAAATGGGTCAAACTCTAGTTAATAGTTCGGCTTTTTCAGTTGAAGTTAACTACCGTCGCTGTTGGACATTTTTTAAAGTGGTCTAATCATTTTTTTAAGTCGGTTTTAACCGACTTAAAGAGTGATTGAGCCACCGAACTGGAGTTGGACCCATTTTTTAGCGATTTCTCTGGTGAGAAAAGTAACATTCATAAAACTATGAGGTAACCATGTGTACTCACGTGTTGATAAGTGGAAGTACTTAGATTGGCATCAAGGTGATGATAGTGGTTGACGTGCACGAATGATTAACGATGATTTTGTTACTATAATAAGTAAAATCCAATGGTAAAAACAAAGAAACCCATCACATGTGAAGATGCTCTTAGTATACATAGCTAGAGACTATAGTAAGGTACGGAATAGAGGAGAAGAGGAGAAGAGGAGGGGTGTGTAGTAGTAATACTGTGGTGGTGGGTCTAAGAAGAGGAGACAGCAGGAATCGTAATGAGAAGAAGGGGTGAGTTGTGGGTCATATGGACAGCCTTCTGTTCTACTGACCTGACCCTCGTGCGGCCCTCTCTTTCACTTCGTGGTCTCAAACTCTCCTTAATGAAGATTGTTTTTTGTCTTAGTAACATAAGTAAATGACTAAAAAACTCAGGGGCAGTTAACTGCCGACGTGTTTTTTAGTTATAAGCTAGCGGAAGTTAACTACCGCTAAGGTATTTTAGTCTTTTACTTGTGTTTTTAGGAAGTATTGAAAATCATAGAAGCAATTGTCCTCCTTAATTACTCCTTTCTTAACCTTTTTGTCTCACTCACCCCTCTTCAACACTACAAAATATACGGGATTAAATTGGATGATATTGTGTCTCTACTATATTTTATTTTTTTTAAAAGACCGAGAAAAAGATATATTAAAACAACATAACAAATGCTAGGATGAAAAGATACAATAGTCAAAGATGACAAAAAAGATATCAATGCAACAAGAGTAGTGATATATGAGCAACCATTTCAGACAAATTCTTTCAAAAAAAATTGAGACAAATTCACTAATAACTTTTTTTTTTTCTTTTTATTGGTCAAAAACAATAGAGAGAAAAAAAAAAGAATATAATGTGAGTATGAAATAGAGTTATTACAAAATAGGTTGTAAAAATATCATTTCTCATATAAGAAAGTCATTGAATGAAAATCAAAATGGTAATCAACTAGGATGTAAAACCATCATAAGCATGTGAGTGGTTGAAAGCTACATAGATAGTAATCGTTAGAAAAGAATTAAACCGTTAACTTTAGACTTGATCAGTGATAATACCAATAGTTTAACCATGTCAAACTTCCTAATTGACCGCATGGATGCTAATCAAATTCAACGAAGTTCTTATTGCACCAAATAACAAAAGTTCTTATTTATCAACGCACAATCGACCTAAACAAATTTCGCTTTTCAAAATGCTTATACAAATGATTAAAAATCTCACATTTAACTTCATCCACCCTTTTCCGTTAACCATAGTGCTTAACATAGCTTTGTTCCTTTTTTTACTTTTATCCAAGCCATGAAAAAATTTCATGTTCTCGTCGCATTATTTCAGTCATAAAACTCTCATCCTCTACCTTTCAATCATAAAACTCTCGACCTATGACATTAAAGAATACACTTTTCTTGAGACAATTAATTAACGAGGAAATATGCCATTACCCCTCCGAAATTGTAAGTTTCGTTAATTACCCCATGAAATTGTAAGTTTTGTCAATTACTCCCCTAAAATTAACAAAACTTCAATTACCTCCTGAAATTGCACATCGTTAATCAATTTACCCCCTACGTCAAATTCTTCTTTTAGTCAACATGACGTTTTGCAAATACCTCTTGAAGTTTTGCACTTATGTGCAAAATGCCCCTTGAACATGAAAATTTATATATTTTTTCTTTATCCTTAAAAGTGACTGCATTATCACTGAATTGTAGAGCATATTGCTAAGTTTTGACGATATACAACCATATATGTTCCCTAAAACGATCAAACATTAACCATGTATTAGAGCCTAATGATGTGAAAGTCAGCATAGCAAAATACAACCACACCTGTCAGATGGAAAACTAATGCATAGCATACATAATGAAGCACATAAATGACATATGATTGGCATAACCAAGATGTCAAAATATATGACTTTGTTATTGCTAATTTTAACCACACCAAAAATTTCCACTTCCTATATATTGTGAGCACTGCACACTCTACACCAACACACTTCTCTCACTTTCAAGAAAAAATACATAAACTTGTTGCTTCTCTTACTTTATAAAAGATCTTGAAGGAATCATGGTCTTCTTTCCCCCGTTAGGATTCAAAGGAATGGTAATAACATTATATCATGTATATTTCATTATGTTTTTTTAAGAGAATAAAAAAAACATGATAGACACCATCCTTTTAATCTCTAATGGGCTAAAGGACAACTTGAAAAAGAAAAAACAACATCTGATGTTGGAACAAAGAAATGCTTTTATATTTGTTCTGTAAATATTCTTGAGTTTTGAACATTATTGTAGGGTTTACCAAATACTGCCAATTTGTTCTACCATACTGTCAATATATGGTTGTATAACGTCAAAACTTAGCTAATATGTTTCACAATTCAGTGATAATGCAGTCACTTTTAAGGATAAGAAAAAAATATATAAATTTTCAAGTTTGCATTTTGCACATAAGTGCAAAACTTCAGGGGGTATTTGCAAAACGTCATGTTGACTAACAGAAGAATTTGACAGAGGGGGTAATTGATTAACGTTGTGCAATTTCAGGGGGTAATTGAAGTTTTGTTAATTTCAGGGAGGTAATTGACAAAACTTATAATTTCGGAAGGATAATTGTCTATTTATTCATTAATTAATGTAGGTAACCTTGGGTAGGTTAACTTTCTTCCAATTAAAGGTAAATCAATTAAAGCTGAATTATCAATAAACTCATTAAAATATTGTATATCCGTCTCACATAAATAATCAACATTCCCCTTTCGTTCCAATTATGACCAAATTGCATTAAAATCTCCATAAACACACTACGTCGGCCACTCATCAGTCATCACATATAACTTTCTAATATAATAGACGGACATATTGTTGATAGTTTGGGAAAATTCGATCTTTCTTTTTTTTGTTAAGTAGTCTAGTGACTAGAGTTCACACAATTAAATTGTGAAGAAGTGGGGTGTCCGGGGTCCGGGGTTCGAACCTCGGCCCCTGCATATAATATGAAATATCCCTATCAACTGAGTTGAGCTCATGGGGATGAAAATTCGATCTTTCTATCGGTGGTTATTCTCGTATTTTTTATTATATTCCTAATGTCATATTAACTTATGTTGTTTCTTTTTCCTCTCTTTTTTTGTCGAGAAATTATGTTGTTTCTAATGTAATACTTCATGGTTAGTTAGTTTCCAGCATGCTTTATGTTTTTTTTCTCGGGGCTTTTGCCCATGCGTATCTGGATAGCACTTGTGTACCACAATGGTATATACCATTGTCCAATTAGAATGTGCTACGTGACACATCCTTTAAAAAAATATATCAAATAAAGCATTTATAAAGTAACATTGATAGGTGGCACACTCTAATTGGCCAATAGTATATACCATTGGTACCTCAAAAAAACAATTTGTTATTATTAGACTAGTTGTCAAATCTTGTAAAAAAAAAACTATTTGTCAAACAAAAGCCGATGTAAAGACATTTTAACCGTTTTTAAAAAAAATGCTCTCAAAAATTTCAAAAGGCATTTTAAATGAGTTTTTAAAATTTGATTTATCTAGCATAATACATTCCTAGTTTTGTCACGTTTTGTTTTGCACAAACAAATTCAATTCATTTAATTAGTAATAGTAGTTTCAATGAAAGATGGCATATAATCATGAATTTGGGAACTAACATAAGATAATAACGCTCTAGCTAACAAGTGGGCAACATTATTTGCTAGTCTCCTAATAAAACTTATCTTAAAGTTTTGGTGATTCATAAGTAAAGCTTTGCAAGTGTTCATAATAGCGCCGAACATGGAATTGTTGTTGAAGTTGCTAGAGATGATGTCTACCACTTGCTTGCAGTCAAGTTCAATAGACACCGTAGTAAAACTTATCAAGCCACGTTATCACTTTTTTTTGACCTCTTGCTTCTGCCTCTTTGAGTTGTGGGAGACCTCTATACCAAGTTGTCTTCGCTCTCATGAACTCCCCTCGATTCCCTCTTAAGCACATACCCATCCCATAACATCCTTGGTCCTTAAAGATTGTCGCATCAACATTACACTTCACTTCCCCAACTTGCGGTTTGATCCATGCCTCTCGTATTAATATAAATAAATAAATACGTATTAATGGGTTTGAGAGTCGAGAGAAAGAAATAAACTCTTAAAATATGACAAATTAATGGTTTCTATAAAGTATTGATCTTTTTAACAAATTAAACGTATATTAAAGTTAAAATTTTAATTGAGAGAGTTACTATATTAATGTGCCTCAACTAAGATTGCATTAATTGATGCAAAAGAGAAAGGGAGAAAAAACTCAATTTGCACGTCCTTTCAATAATACAATGCAACATGGTGTTTGATGATTTATTCTTCTCCCACCGACCATTTTCAAATCCATCTTGCAATTTACTTCGTGCGAGTTTCTGATAAAACGTACTACCTTTTAAAAAAAATAGATTCCATATTCAAACTTGAAGGGCTTGTTTGAATTTGTTGGAGATAATTCAGAGCCAATATAATTTTGACAGTTGAAAGAAAGAGATTCAATTGAAAGTAGTGTTATCAATTAGATCGTACTGAAATTGAAATTCTAATAGCATATTTTTGTCTACTTGTCCATTGTCTACTCTAGTGTGCACGTGCTCCGGCTACTGTGTACAATTTTCTCCTTACTTCAAAGTGGATTTGGTGAAGGAAATGTGTTACGTACCTTGAATGTCCCCCGTTTAAATTGATTGATAAGATGGTTTGTGATAGTAATTAGTAACGGAGCCAAATTTTAAATAGTGGGGCACCATTGCACGAAATTTGTTGGGAGGGAGAGGAGGATGTGGTTGATTTTTTGATTCCATGAAATAAGGAGGAAGGGTTTTCAATTTTTTTTCATTGAGAAAGAGAGAAAGAGATGAGGGGTAACTTTGGCGCAACTGGTAAAGTTGTTGTCATGTGACTGAAAGGTCGCGGATTTAAGTCCTGAAAACAACCTCTTGTGTAAAAAAAAGGGGTAAGGTTGCATACAATACACCAAATGGTGGGACCCCATCCCAGACCCTGCGTATGAGGGAGCTTTAGTGCACCAGATTGCCCTTTTTAGAAAGAGAGAAAGAGATGATCATAGATGGGTTTAGAAATAAAATCTCACAAAAACGGCATGTGAGATGAATTCCTCAATGAGAAAGAGAGAAAGAGATGATCATAGATGGGCTTAGAACCAAAAACGACATGTGAGATGAATATCTTGCCTACTTATAAACATTTATATATGTCAAATCTTGATTGATGTAAGACTCTTTAACCGATAGTGAGACAGGGTGTGATAAAAATTATTTATTTAATTTTAAAAAATTAAATATATGAGAGAGTGTAACATGTTTTGTTTGTGTGATTGGAAAATCAAAATAAAGTGGAATAAATTGTATGAAAATTCTATGCGGGTAGACAAGTATGGTAGGGGGTGTCATGCAGGCAGGAGCCCACACAACCTTGTGTGTGGCTCCGCCATTGGTTTGTAACTGATTAAATTAATTTGTAACTTTAATCATATGATTTCAAATCAATGACTAAGATTGAATCATAGAGGAGAATTGTATATGCTATTATAAATGCATATACAACATCCTAATGCATATTGCATCTTGTAAGAAATTAAGTCAATACAATTGATGAGATTTTTTTTTTATGTATTTGTGAAAATCTATGAGATATATTTTAGGTTAGAAATGCAATTTTTGAACTTCTTATTTTCACTAGTTCATAGAATTGGTCCGAATTTGAAACTTTTCACTTTTGACCTCTCTCCCTCACTCATGTATATATCAAGACTAAAAAAGCGGTGATATAATATGTTTTAAATTCTGTGACATGAGATATGATAATATGGAATAGAAACAAAGAAGTTTCACATACGTGCAGATCAAAACACGAACTTTAGCGCACGCACATGGACATGGAAGTTGCGCGTACAAGGAACACAATTCGCGCATGTGACTCAGTTAAGAAATAGAATTCTTCTAAGATTACGGCACTTAGGGACCAATTTATCCACTAAACACCCCCTCCAGGTTCTTTAGGGCAATCCTACACTTTTAGGATCAACACATCCTTCACAAATTCTCAGAGATAAATTTTGGGGCATCATGAATGCTGGCCAAGAATATTTTACTTGTCATCAAACTCTTTTGTTGCAATTGATAAGGTCAACATGGTGTTTTTGCATCTCATCCCTATTCTCCTACAGTTTGTAGCTTTGTGCTATTGTGACATTCAAAGGCATCCAATGTTACATGACTTTTATCCTCACTTTGAGGCAAGATAATATGTGTGCATATTGGCCTGTCGAAAATGGAACTTCTCAAAATTCTTCTTAGTTTATCTTTGTGTCCCCTACCCCTAATCATCTTTTGTTCTATAGACGTTATTGGACATATGATGCTTAAGGTCAGTATTTTATTGTGATCGGTTATTTGTCTGTTTCTTATCATCATATAAAAAGATAAGTAGAGAAACATGTCAAGTCAAGAAAGTCGAGGTATATACATTTGGAGATTGTTTGATGATGGTGCAACTACTTGTCTTTGGGTATGATAAAAACGGATTTTAAATAAATTAATTATGTAATACAACTGTAGTGAAAAGCTCCAAATTCTAATTTAAATTCAATTCTAAAAAAAAAATTAATTTTACTTTGTGCTTGTTTAGTATGACCCAGGACTAGAGTCCTTAAATTGACATTGGTAGCTCAATGTAATTTTGATAAATCCACTGCAATATCAAACATGCCGTCAAAAAAAATTCAAACATGTTAAATTTAAGGGTTAATTAAGTTTTTAGTCCTTGTAAATATTCACAGTTTTGTTTTTAGTCCCTATAAAATAAAATCACACTTTTTAGTCCCTGTGACATTTCCCTTAAACATTTTAGGGACCAAAACTATTGATG
>Ga0228711_1003965_pt1 | contig 22945 bp, 12 predicted proteins | sample MedpolnodulmetaG_2_FD_177996 | JGI IMG/M metagenome (GOLD analysis project Ga0228711, IMG submission 177996) | Root nodule microbial communities from Medicago polymorpha collected in Santa Monica, California, United States - brown nodules | ecosystem: Host-associated > Plants > Roots > Nodule...
AGTTGGTTAATCACACTTTGTTTTAGTTTGTTTTGAAGTTTGTTACAAGTTTGTTAGAGTGTAGCTAATAAAAGTTAGGGTTTGTTACATTGCTTGTGCTTCAAGCTACCTAACTAGATAGTGTATATAAGCTACCTTTCATCGTACATTCTCATTAGATTCAATAACACAATTACATTCCTCAATTCATTATCTCTCTTTCTTCTCATTCTCTCAAATTAACTAAATCATAAAACCCTAACAAACAAAATTGCTTCTGGTTTCTATTGCTTGTGAGACAAGCATTGATTTGTTGTGCTAACACAACTTAGTATTTCAATATTTTTTTGTTGTTGCAAAGACCTTATCCCTACAAAAGTAATTAATAAACATGATATTTCTTAACGCACCCACTCACGTTTAAAACTAGGTGAACATTGTTTATCAATTATATACATTTTTGAATTAAATATGTTTTTGGTCCCCCTAAATATATCATATTTTAGTTTTAGACCCTTTAAAATTTTCCTTTGAACTGTGGTCTTTGTAAATTATTTGTTATCACTTTTAGTCTATGTTTTTCTTTTCTTTTAAAAAAGTTTATATTTTATGTTCCAAGTAATTTTTTTTCACATGTTATTGTTAAAACGTTAAAATATCACCACCTTAATAATAACTTAATTATATATTTGATCTTAATTTAACATTTTAATCTTTAATTTCAATTTATAAATAAGGTGATAAAGATTAAATATTTAAATTATTAAATAATAATATTTTAAGGTCTTAATAATGACATGTAATAAAAAAAAGTTACTGTGAGCATTTGACACAAACTTTTATAAAAAAAAAACTTAAATTTCTAACATAACGGAGACCAAAGTTTAAAGAAATTTTTAGAGGATTTATAATTTAAAATTGATATATTTAAAAGTAGCAAAAACATATTTAACCCTACATTTTAGATCCGTATCTCATGACATATGAGACTGTTAACCGAAACCATCTAATTTGATTTTGAAATAGCTAGTGAAGTAGAATTAATTGAGAAGCTAAGGAGGTTTTATTTTTTTATTTTTGACAAATTTGAAGAAGCTAAGAAATGTATAGCTATATAGGTAACGGGGAACATAAAGTCTGTTGGATCACATGCACATCACATTCCTTTTCTCCCTTCTACTTCTCTTCTTTTCATACTGTGGCCGATAAATGTCTAAAGATATAAAAAAACAAAAAATAAAGGTGATTAGAGTGATTACTAACCAACAAAAAAAAAAAGAGGAATGGTTAATTCCACATCCACATTCCATATTCCACAGTTTGAAGGCTGCTTCTATATCCTCCTTAATCCAAGGGATTTTTATGACATGATGAAGCACCTTCTTCCTTCTGGCTTTATGGGTCCCACAACATCATCATTTCATGCATATAGTTGAAAGACCCACCTTCTCTCACGTCCATAACTTTGCAAAGTGCAAACCATTACTTGCTTAAAGTGGTAAAATTAAATTTCTGATATGCCAGCCAATAATGCATGACTGCAGCATGTTCATCAGACATTGATCATAGCATCGATTTTCAGTAAAGAAGCATATGAATCGAAAATAGATCGGGTTTTATTAATCATGTTTGTGATCCAAAAATCATTTGCTATGTTTGATTGATTCCAACTGTTAAGTTTAATGTTTTTTTTTTTTTAAGGAATGTTAAGTTTAATGTTTGTTATGCTTATTTAAATATGTATGATGCATAAATGCATAGTAATGCATATGTGAATATATAGATATTTCCATGTAATAGAGAGTAGAGATACAAGGTGCCAACTAATTTTCCACTAAAGTAGAACCTTTTTTTGGCCTAGACAATCATGTTTGATATAAAGTTCTTTAGGCCAAGTAATCTGATAGTGATACAGGGTCTCATTGATATAAAGTTAATTAACGTTAAAACAAAACGAATCATTTATGTTTGGATTCATTTATATAAAAATGTGTTCACCCATAAACTGGAGGCTAAAATGTAACCCAAAAAAAAAAAAACTGGAGGCTAAAAGTCAATGGTATATGCAAAAAAAATCTAATTTCAAGCTTTGAATTTGAATCAATTTTGAAATCATGGTCAATTATATTTAAAAGCATTTAAATATGTTAAAACCAAATTTGTTTTCTTTCTTTGTCGTAGCCTAGTGGCTGGACTTAAAAAAATAATAATAGAAAATCCGCTGTTTAAACCCCTACAAATCAAATTATTTTTTTGGTTCAAGAAATAGATTGAAGAACAAATCAATTTTACTCTCCTTCAAAAAAAAAATCAATTTTACTCTATCCAATTATCCAAATCTAACACCAATTTACATATAAATGGTTAAATGAATGAGGGTTTCTTCATTATCATTTTACTTTAAATTTGATATTATAACATTTTGAACTGCTTAATTATATCTACTTCTCCATGACTATTGTAAATTATCGAACTATAGCTTACAATCTATACGTCATAACTATAACAACATTTCATTATATATCATAGAAATAACTTCTGTTTGCTTTAAAGAAACTAAGGGTAAACTTCACACGTAGAAATAGTTTTTTATAAGCTAAATATGATTTTTAAAAAATGTGCAGATGGTAATTATTTTGTATATCCAAAAACCTTATTAGGTCCGTTTGGTTTGAGCTTATTTTGAACTTATGAAAAATAACTTATGTAAATAAATAAGCTTTTATTTTAATTTATAAACTCTCACTAGCGAAAATCGTATCTTCATAAACTTATTTTTGGCAAGTCGGCCGAGTTGATAATTATTTTGTATGTGCCCAAACAAATCACTACCTATATATCCGTTTAAAATAAAATAAAATAGAGGATTATAAATAAAATTGATTAAAATTGGTTCTCTACACCCCGGTTTTATGGTGCAATCAACTTCAGACCCTTGGATTATTAAGAAAGATTAAATTTCTGAGTCTTAATCTAACAGTGATCAGATGCACTATAGAGGATTTGAGTTCGATTGATTAAACATAAATGTCATTAGAAGGTGGGGGGTCGTTATAGAAGAAGGATTTTTACGGTGAGTCGTTTATGAGTTAATATGAACTAGTACAATTCCTAATATATCATGGACCGCAACACGTACTGTTACCAAAAGTGTAACCAACATCCTATTATGGTCCGGTGCTTCTTTGGCGTTGGCTTTATTTGCAGAACATGAGTGAAGCTGTTTTCACGTCCCACCCAAAAAAGCAAAGTGGACGCACTAAACTTTTGCACATTTTAAATTTAAATAAAAGAGCATATATGCGTACAAGGATAAGACAAATGACTTGCTTGAAGAAATGCATGGTGAATTTCAATTTTAGCTTTTCAAGTTTCACCAATGATGAAACAAGAGAAAAAAATTGAAGTGAATCACCATTCTATAATATTGGTGATATTATGAGTGTCATATAAGAATACCTACTTAAGCTATAAGGATATCTCCCACCAAATGTAGGCTTTTAGATTGAACTCTCATAATGATCGGTTTAAGTCATAACACTTGAGATTTACGTTTAGTTACAAAAAAACTAACTACCTTTGCTGGATTAAGGTACTCAATTGAATAAGGTTAGATTAGTGACATAAGCTATGAATCTCACATTTAATAGAATTAAAGAACTTATACGTGATACTAACTCATGATACTCTCCTACCTAATGTAACAGATCAATCTTTTAATTTAGACTCTCTTAAGTCTTGATAGGTTTAATTTATATCAGATGTTGATCAACGTTACTAAAAAAAGAAAATTTGCATGTTGCACTACACAAAATTAATGTTTTAATTTTGCAAAATAAGCGTCGTTCTAACAAATTGTTTTTAATAACCTCTGTTTTACTTTCTCATTGCAACATGATTTAATCTATTTTAATTTTACTCCAAAATTTGTCCTAGCCGTTGGTTGCTTTGCCAATTTCAGCAACATAGAGATGTCAGTTCTGGAGTTTGAACCTAAGTGTTGTCATCTAATAGTGTGTGTGATATTTATTTGCCAATTCGTCTAAACTAAGAAAAAAACATACTTATCATTTTCAAGTTATTATATCGAACTATACATTTATGACGATTGCTATTGGTTTATGTAAATAAAAACTTAAATGACGCTTGTTTACAACGAAGGGAATAGAACATACACATTGCTAACAATAGGGATATATGAAACGAGTAAAGTAAAACAGAAAATTTGAGATCATTCCTATACTTTTACCTCTATTTTTTTAAAGGTCTTTTACCTCTATTTTTTTTTCTATTCTTATTTTTTTATCAAGTAATCTAGTGGCTAGAGCTCACACAATTTAATTGTGGAGAAATGGAATGTCTGGGTTCAAACCCCGACCCCTACATATAAAATACAATATTCCTAAACTAAACTCACGGAAAACTATTTTTTTTCTATTCTAAATCTATATTTGGTATCATGGTAATTACGGTGGCATTATGAATTTATTGAAGTTGTAAATGGTAGTTTTTACAAAAATTACAATGACTTGCCGTGGTTTTGTAAAATTCACTTTGATAGCAACACAAGGACCAAATGTATGCTTGGTTCCACTTCTAAAAGGAGCAAAATTGATTATAAAGTTGTATAATTGATTCACACATGTTTTGTTGATTCTAGTAGAATTAATTTTGTTTCTAGAATTGTTTCCACTTGAAGCTATGATTTGTATCTTTTGATTATTAAATTGATTTCACGCACAAATTTACTGTATGTTTGATTATATTTAATAGTGAGTTGAACTATACATTTGTTAGTAAAAATCAATTTAAGTAGAATAAACTTTGAAGGTAAAATCAATTTTACTTAAAACCAACAAAATATGTTAGAGTCAATTTTACACTTCTATAATCAATTTTGGGTTCTCTAGAACGTGGAACTAAACATAGACTTATTATAATTCAACTCACTTTTGCATTAATGTATCCAAACTCAAATAATTTTACATCAACTCAATTTTAATCGGAATCAATTCATTCAAAATCAAGGACAAGGACACATGCATGCATGTATTATGCATTATATTTGTATACCCACCCATGTACGGTTAATTTATACGTGTATAATTGGCCACAAGGTAACATAAAGCCACTCACCTCCCGAATTCCAACACAATGGAAAAGAATATTGGGTTTTACATATCCTGGCAAAAGAACAAATGTTCCATTTACGTGGGTGGAAGCTTTGCATCAGAACGCAATATCCCTCAAAAAGTAGAAGCTGTGGGCATAACTTGCAACATTGTTCAGCTTAAAGATAGAATAACTTTGACTGCAAAAGAACAGAGATATCTAATTGGAGTCCCAAAATTAAATTCACTGATGTGTATGATTTCAATGAAAAAGAATGAAAGAAAAAAAAGAAGCATATTGTGTGATACAAAGTGGAAGGAAGCAGGCATGTTAGAGAAGGCTGCCTTATTTAGACCCCACAAAGAGAAAACAAGAAAAAAGAAAGTAACAAACAGCTTTATGGGAAGTGTGGATGAGGTTGTATATGATTGAATTTGAAATGAAGTAAAACTCTCTCTTTTCCTTCTTTATTTTTTTACAACAATATTTTGTTTACATAATATTAATTACATGTACATTTTATATACACACGTGTTTTCTATGTATGTGTGTAAATCTTTATATGCACACATAATAGCCAAAAGTCCCTTCTTTTGAAATTTACTACAAGTTGTTTTGGTGGGGGTCTATAATTTTTTTTTCTTTTTATAACTAAGAAAACGTTAGCTTTTAGTATATTGTTAGATGGGAGAGAGGAAATATTATCAATAGACATCGAATTCTGAATTTCTTTAAACTGCTTTAACGTCCCAACATTTTAACCATTAGGCTATATTTTCGGATGCGTATAACTTAATTTCCTTATAAGAAATAGATAAGGAGGGAAAAAGGCAAGAGATTTGTGTTTTTTGAGGTAGATTGAACACATGGTTGTTACATACAATAATAAATCTCAACCATTAATTTCCGTTCTGAGAGCTTAAATTCCACAATTGATAAATTAATTTAAAATGATCTCAACCGTTTAAATGAGTATGAGTATGACATGACTAAGATCAGCTGGAAATTGAGGTGGGAGGTGGTAGAAGTGGAGGAGAAGGTGGTGGGAATAATTATAATTGAATAAATTGCAAGATAGATAGTTATAATCATGGGCGAAGCATATTCACTTTCCTTTGTCATCACTTTCTAAGGCATGATTAGAAAAAAGTTCACCAATCTTCTCCACTTCCTTCCGATAAAAAGCAGTCTTTTCTTTCGTCCTTTCTACATATTCATCCTTCTCTTTATATTGCCAACTATATATGACATAATGACACCAAATTTAGGAAAATGTCACAAAACTTGCATCTCAAGTTTATAGAAAAGATAACACTGATTTCCAAGTATTTGACTAGTATATTATTTTCTATAAGAATCTGCCTATTATATTTTATACACAAATAGTTTTTTTAGGCAAACTTTTGAAATAATCCTCACTATTATATATTAACCAATAATCATAGTAAAGATTCTTTTGTTGAAAATAGTAAAAAATAAAGTTTTTTTTGTTCAGAATAGTAAAAAAAGTATGATGTTTCCTTCCATTAGTGTCAAAATATGGAGATCACTTAATATACGACTTCTTGAATGAATTAACGTTGTTTGCATGGGTATGTAATTATATTAGAGTGAATAATTACTTCGGTCCATGAGACAATCTGTGATGCCCAATTTAACTATGATGATAAAATAAAAACAACCTTGAGTCCCTGATAAAAGGGACAATTGGATCCGTAACAGTAATTGAAAAGAGATAGTTTGATTCTTGACAATAAAAAGAGACAATTTGGTTGCTACAACAAAAAAATGTTTGCAAATAATTTATTCTTCAATAAATTGTATAATTTTGTTTCTTTCATCTTTAGCATTCAAACAAAGTTATTCAATAAAAAAAGGGGGACCTATGTAGGTATTAAGTGATTCAAGGGATTTGTTTGAACGCTAAAGAAGAAAAGGAATAAAAATGGATGATTTGTTGAAGAAAAAATAATTTAGGTTTTTATTTTTGTGTTGTAAAAATCGAACTCTCTCTTTTTAATTATTGTCAAGATATCAAACATCTCACTTTTAATTATTGTTAGGGGCCTAATTGTCCATTTTTTGATAGTGGTTCAATTAAAGATCAAGTTGTCTTGATTTTTTTTCTAGGCACTAACAGTTAATTGTTTTTATTTCAGGACTTAAATTGAATTTCACATTTTTTCAGAGAATAAAATGAGTTTTATTCTACTAGTATTTTTGCTTGTTTTTGAATCAGTAGTTTTTTTTTTTGCCATGTCTCACACCATTAGAATAAAGTTGCAGAGTGATATAGAGAAACAATAGTGGAAGAGGGCACTAACTTAATTATCTGCACGAGCGGGTCGCGTATATGAACTCATAGTCCCAAATATTGAAATTCATTGTCCGAACAAAATATGTTCAGATTTGATGGGTTGGTTTGGAACTCGAACAAGGAAGATGCATTTAAACAACATAGTTTAGCTAGGATTACAGTTTAATTCAAAATTGTCTAAATCGATGAACACCCCCATTAATCACACTTGACATGATTTGAATTTATGTTCATAATTCTGCATTTGAACGTATTAGAGGATTTTTTTTTTAATGATTTTATGCTTTCAGAATGTATAATCTACAACTTAATAGGACGTGTGAGAAGTATGCAGTATGATAAAAAAAATTCATTACTTATTTTTCAAAATTTATTTGCTGCATTTGTTTTGTTTTTGCAATTATCATTTGTTGAAAATTGTTGTTCACACAATTGATAAAGCTGAAACATATATATAAAAGACGAAAATACCTCTCGACAACTAACTGCCGCCGGTTTCAATATTCTTCAGCAGTGAAATGCCGTCAATTTCTCGGTAGTTAACTACCGCCGTTTCCATCTGCAGATAACTGTCGAGGAAAACAATTATGCAGACAGTGGGTTCTGCATTATTGAACCAAGCCATTTTTCGGCCAGTTTTTACTTGTAATTCATCTAGAGCATTTCCAGAGGCAATACTAGTCGTACACCATTTATACTCGGTCATAAATAAGAAAAATACATTATCTTTTACAGTTTTCCATAATTAAATCAATCCGACATTTCGTTAAAATTACACGAATGTTTGAAATTCATCAAAACATTAAAGAGTGTACCTAATTAAACAACACATTACATATCATTAAATTAAATATCTACTGACATTCTACACAGTTCCAGATGGAACAAACATACATATATAATATATTATCTTCCACCATATTTCTAAACATAAATCCGACGTCGCTATCGTCCCGAATAAGTCAAGGCACATAGCTCGCCATTTTCCACGCGTGTTCATCTTTATCTTCTCTTAAGTCTATGCAAGGCATTTGAGCAAATAAGTGACATGCATATTGATTTTCATCAAGATGTTCAAAATAAGTGTTAACTTGTGCTTTCAAATCATCAAGAGAGTCAGTCGGCGTTATCATAACCTTAATTGTCTTTTTAAAAGCGGAGTATCGAACACGACCTTCAATTTTTGAAACCCTAGACATGTTTCACTTCACAAAGCTTTATGAAAAAAAATCATACATTAGAATGAAATTAAATGCAATGTAATAACCAATAAAGAATAATGAATAAATCAAATGTGTAAACATTAATAACGAATAAATAAGTATTACACTAGTTTCACCACATAAAGTCAAAATTTCATATATTTATATAAATTACATAATGATAGTTATATATATGCCACAAAAAGTTGGCGTTACAATGTCGACCCTAAAAAATATGTCGGTGTAATTTCTACCAAAAAAAAGGATTAACATCGACAAAAAATCACTAATTAATCACCAAGTGATTGGGGAAGATCAACTGAAATAGAATCTTCTTCATCTTCCTCAATAACTTCAAATTGTTGCTTTGCTTTTTCGAAAATGTTGCACAAAATAGGTTCCGCTTCGTTTGACTCCTTTTTTGGTTGGGGCGGTTTCGCTCCCTTTTCAATAATCATGAGATCTCGGAACAAATCATGTTGATCCAAATAATCATCTTCCCAAGTCATGGACGGAAGCTCCATCAATGTTTGGTTTGGCTTTAACCTTAGGCGGTTTGACATCTCCGGATTTTTCGACAAAATTTGGTTTTGTCTCTCCTAAATCACCTTTCGTGTTCTCAACCATTACTATAATTAAACAACACAAAACTATGAATTAACAACTAACTAATGCTTAAACATCAATTGCATAATGAATTAAAACAAAACAAACAAAAAAATGGTACAAAGTGGCAGTAGCTGTGTTTTAGCCCAGATTTTCTTAGAAGTTAATTGTCGAAATCCTTTGGTAGTTAACTACTGATGTCCCCATGCATGTCTCGACAGTTAACTGTTGATCCCCCCATGTCAGTGCTTAACGTAAACTGACAGCAAAAACACAAAGAACAACAAAAAAAATGAACGAATTAAAAGCAACAATACATGTTTTTTAACGTCAAAAGTGTGTTGATACCCCCTAGGATTGATGCATCAGTGATTTTGGGGCAAGATTTGATGAAAAAATATTGGATTTTGTGTGTTTAGATGGAAGAGGAAAGAAAGGTGATGATGAAATAGTAATAGGGGGATGAAACAATGCCTCGACACTTAACTGCTGAAGAATTCAAAAATCCGGCAGGATCTAACTGCCAAGGAATAGTGAACCCACGACAATTAACTGCTGAGAGGTATTATGATCATTTAATGGTGTTCTTCAGCCTTATAACATGTGTGAACAACAATTTTCTCATTTGTTATATGGTATTGGGCTCCTTGAGGTCCAGTAACGCCTTTTCTTCTTTCTTATTAGAATTAGGATGAATAGGCACGACCAATGTCTCCCTTAACTGAACTGGTATTATTATTTGTGTTTGTTTTAACCTACAAAATTAAATAGATTATGTGTTGAAAAATCTAGAGATTTTATAATTTTTTTTTGAAGTTGTTTATGTTGGTTTACTATCCAAAAAATCACATATTTTTTAAATAATATTTTTTAACTAGTTTATGTGTTATCTCCTTGTATTTAAAAAAATAGATTTTGAGAAAAGTTAACCATAATATATTTTCATTTAGAGTAATTTTTTTTCTTGATAAAGTTTTTCTAAAAATCCTAAACAAACACATAAACAGGACAAATGTGATTTTTTCATATAAAATATTAGTGTTTTTTTTTCTAAAAAAAAAAATCTTAAACAAACTTACCTGATCTGGTCATATTAAAATGGGGAAAAATTTCCTTATATATCCTTACATACCTCTAGAAAAATTGTCCATTTCACTCTTTTCTTCATTTAACTTTTTACACCTTTATTTTTCACTTACTTTCAACTTTTCTGGATTCACCACGACTTCACCCATGTGAGGTTTTTTTTTTTGGTATGAAAAGATTTTTTGGTTTGAATAATTTTCCAGAAAACTTCATTTTAACCTTTTTGATTTGAATAATTTTTTAAAAACCTTATTATATAGTTTTATCAGTTTGTTTATTGTTTATAAGAAAACTAAATATAAATTTTCTGAAAATTTTATTGGAGAAACTTAAATTGGGTTTTTCGAATTGTATTTATATAATAAAATATGGCTTTTTTTTTTACGAGTATAAACATGATTCAATTATGTTATAAAAACCAAGCATGTATTGACACGACTGATGCTTTTAAAACTACACAAATATTTGATACACGAGTAGCTCTAGTTAATTAGGCTTACGACCAGACCTAAGTATAGGTTGGTGGTGCGACGGCCTAGGCCATGCCGATAGGGGACCAATTTTTTTTTACAGAAGAGGAATCTATATAGCAAGCCTTGGTTTGTTAGGGGTGTATTTAGCAAAGTGCATCAAGAGGCCACAAATATTGACAACTGAGTTATAAAAAAAAAAAGAAGATGATGGGTTGATCTGAAGTTCGTTAATGTTTTAGCCCTTTTGGTGTGATTTGTTATATATACTCCCATATTAAACATAGCTTTCCATATACATCCACCCAATTTTTTGTGTGGCCTTTTGTTCCTAATAACATGCCAAGAAATTTATTATACAAGTAATTAAACATTGCTCTTCTCCCATACAAAATTGCTCACTCCTACGTGAATTTACCAAAATAAAACTCCAACGTGAGTTAAATCACGTTTCGAACACCAACGCGAGTTAACTCACATTAGTAACATACTCCCTCCATTCCCACGCATCTTGGCTAGTGCATATGACATTGACACAGGCATCCCACTCCCAAGGTCTCACTTAATACCATCAATCTTGAGCGGGATGCATACTCTTTTAATATTAAAAAATTAAAATGTAATAATATAAAATTATTGATAGTTGATTAGCGGATCTCATTTAAGAAATTTATGTGAGATGCTGAGTTGGAGGAATTGAGTGTTTATTAAATACTACTATTAAAAAAATTATAAATGAGTAATATGTACATGTGAGACTCATTTAAATACTAAAAAATATGTGTCTCTATTGTAGATGCTATAATAGGTATAGTCACTAGTTTTTGAATTTTGTAACTTGTACATATATTTTATATTAGGTTAAGTTGTTTTTGTAACATCTCAGACGACTTTAAGCATTGCCTACTGACCTGCAAACCAACACGAGTCTTTTCAGCGTGTTTTGTCCTCACTCGCACGCTTACCGGGAAATTTTCCGGTAGTTCACCCATCCAAAGTCTACTCCAAGTCAAGCTTAACTATGGAGTTGCATCAATAAAGTGACGGTGCTACTCAGGGCCGTTCCTACAAATCTAGAGGCTCTGCAAGTGAAAAGAGGCTCGTAATAAAATAAAAATGTATTTTTTTTAAAAGAACAATGTTCTATTTAAATTTTTCAAAAGATAAATACAAGGTGTCGTATATATGTGATACACTCAAAGATGAAAATCACAACCGTATACACGAGGAATTTCAAACCACCTTCCTAAAAAACACACATCTAACACCAAAAGCGAGAGGATCCAATTCAAATAGGCCTAAAAATCTTTTTGAGACCGATACCTTGGATATACCCAATTCCATTGAGCGGTTTGCACACCCCAAAGACCGATCATAATGCTACTATTTCAGAAAAAATATTGGTTACGAGGATCATTTCGGTGGTTAGAGTTAGATTAAGAGGTGAAAGTTGGTTACTCTTATCATGACGTAAATAAATGGGCAGAGATGTTCTAACTTTGATGAGTTGCTGTGAATATGGTTTTAAAGTGATATTTTATGAGCAATGTCCACTTTATATTACACATGTCATTTTTACTTATTCAGTAGGAGTCACTGCTCCATATATATAATTAAGGTGTAATTTCCCTCTAAAAGAATTTAAGGCGATATTTTCCTTTTTCTGGACTTTCACCCTCTCTTTACCGAATAAAAAAAATAGTGGCGGTGCCTAAACTTGATCATGCTAATTATAGTAGCTAAGTATGTGTTTCGGTCAAACTTGGCAACTCAAGTCATAAATAATTTGTGCCGGTGGCTTTTGTACTACTGGTAAGTAAATGTTGTTCAATACGCCAGAACTAAAATGAAACATTAAACCAACCCGACCATGAGAAATAAAATTATATTAAATGAAATGTTAAACCAAACCCTACTAGATGAGAAATAAAATTATATAAAATAAAACATTAAACCAACCCACCAGATGAGAAATAAAGTTTATAATACTTTAGATCAGGATATGCTAAATCATAAAGATATAGCAGAAGGTTTAGACTATGTTTGAATAACTTAAAATTAATAGATCAAAACGAAATGAAGCAAAACGAAATGGAACAGAACGGTATAGAACGGAATAAAGATTTCATTTTATTGTTTGGATATTTTACGACGGAATGAAAGTAATTTTTCATTTCATTATTTAGAAAGTGGATGGAACGGGATGCGTTATAATTTTTTTATTTTAATTTTACCCGTTATTTTTTTCAAAAAAAAACAACAATAAAGCAACATCAATTGAATTCTCAATTCAATCAATATGTAGTTATTTAGTTATTTGACATGTTCTTTTAAACCAGGTATGCATTAGGATATCAACTTAATCATGAAGTCACATAGCTTGGTAGTGGGACAGTTTTTATGCTCCATGTTATGAGCGTTGTTGTTCACACATTTTGGGATTTTACCCTTTATCAGGAACTCATAAACTTTGTGATTTTGTAGACAGTGCATAATTTGTGCTCTTGTTTGTGGTTTTCAATATAATTAAGATCAAGAAAAGAATAATCACTATCAATTTGGGGAAAGACGTAGAAGAAATATAGGTTGCCGTAACAGAAAATCAAAGGGACATTGGAGAGTTGTAGAGAATGGGAGCAAGAAGGAATACGAAACGGTGACTAGAAGAAAAAAAGAGAGAATGAGGTGCAGGTGATCAACCAGAAAAACTAGGGTCAAAGTTGTAATTTTATAATTAATTTGTTCCATTCCATTGAATACACCCTAAATTGGGGGAATGGAAAGTTGAAGAAATGAGTAGTATACCATCACATTCCATTCCGTTCATTTTTTATAAAGTCAAACAATGGAATATGACTCTATCCAACTCCATTTCATTCCACCACTCTCTATCAATCCAAACATAACTGGAAGGTATCCGACTCTCTGGAGAATTTTTATTTTACTATAAAAATAATTCAATGAAATGACATTTAAAAGAAAACCCTTGGTTTTTTCTTTCCTCTAGGTTGTCTTTAAAGAGTTGTGGATAAATTATCCAACAACCAATAAAAATTATCTTTATGAATTTTTTTTGTAAATAGAGTAAAAACTAGTTTGTTTTTGGCATTTGCAAATTTACTTATGTGTTGATTTTCATTAAATGGTAGATAAATTATTCACTATTCTTTCAAGGCACCATACCTCGCTTTAGCAACTTAGCAAAGCTCTCAACTAACTTGTAAATACATTTCTTTCTGTAACCCTGTTTAGGAATCAACATTAATATTTATTGAAATTTCATATGAAAAAAAAGCTATCAAAATACATTGATGTTTAAAAAGACAGAGTAAAATTGAATATAATACACGAAAAATGATGGAACCCCTTTTCAGATCCTGTGTGTATGCGTGGGTTTTAATACATCGGTCTTCTTAAAATACACGTTTCTATTTCCCTTTTGAAGTAGATGGGGTACAGATATAATTAGAGAGATTGGGTAGAGAAACTGCATTCATAAAATTCTGATCCAATTCGAGGGCTCTCATTACATTTGGAGAAAGAGATATTTCCAAATCCATGCTCCCTCTTCCTTCATGTCCCTCGTATGCTGTCACATTCCCATCACATTTGTTTGCATAACCACTCAAAACTGCCACTGGTTTCCCCATTCCAAATTCATTCCCATACATATTAAACCTTGGTGAACTTATCATTGCCACACTACCAGCATCAAAGTGGTGTTTAAGGCTTAATATAATAGGAGACTCTAACCACTTTTTGGCCATCTTTCCTATCTCAAGGTCATCATGGTTTGCTACAGCACTATGCACCTTCATTGCTGCCCATCCCAAATCATTCTCTAGCAATTCACCTACGGTTGTTTTTACACTCACTGTGTCAACTGAGGTCCCAAAGTACTCTTGTGGAAGAGGTGGTTTCATTCTCGGTCGATTATTTACCGCTAACATACAAGTTGTTATTTGATCATTCGTTAGGCTGCGAGCACGAGTTATACTTCTCCAAACATGTGCTGATAATGACTGAAATGAAGAAATTTTGTTTGTATTAAACTCCATATTGGCCTTAGCTTTCAGCTTTGCAATAGACTCTGCTGTAAAGTGAAAGAATCTCTCTCTCAGCTTGGGTGGTTCATACCTGGTTATAATCTCGTCATGATGTTTGAATGGAAGATTGATCAGTGGACCATAACCTTCTGGAAACCAACGATTGTGAAAGGGTTGGCGTGAAATGCAAACATCGTTGTCTTGGCCTTGAGCTTGAGCTTGAAATATTTCAGACCATGTATTAAAGAAATTCCAATAAGAAGTTCCATCACCAATATAGTGATTCATAGAACAACCTATGAAAACACCATCCACTAGCTCAGTGACTTGAATGGATAACAACGGCATGGTGTGACCGTCGTGATTGATTGCTTTATTGAGATCAAACAATGACTTAACAACTGATGGAACATCAATTGGTGTGATGATATCAGATACTGTTGCATCCAAAGTTGCATGAATGAATCTAGCTCCGGAGTTATTGTTACTAGAATCAATGAAAATATTATAAGTGGGAGGGTCTTGAGATTTTTGTGTAACAAGACGACCAGATAAAGGATAAAAATGGAATAGAGCAAGAGAGAGGGAGTGTTTGAGCTTCTCTAAAAGATTATCAATGAAATCTTGTTGGTTATTTGTGTTTTTGAATAAGAGGCCTTTCTGGATATAGTTCATAGAGGACATGGCAATATCCCAAGTTGTCAAATAGCAAATTTGGTTTGACTCTGGAATGGGGTGTAGTGGTTTGATAAAACATTCTGAAACATGTTGAATGATAGGGGAAGTCATCATTCAAATGCTCACATGGAATTCAGAATTTTCTTGCAGAGAGAGAGAGCTCAGGGGTATAACTATTGAATGTTGCCAATAGTAGTGATCGATTTATAAGTCAAGGAAAGTATAACTATTGACTGGTCTTCGCCGCCAAAGAAATTAATGGATTAAATAATTTGTGGTTGGTGATGGTAACATGGAACAAAATTAATTTGTGGTTAAAGTGATCTAGTGTGATGTAAGATGTGATGTGTTTAGACTTGATTTTATATCTGATAATATTTCTGGTGCTGATACATGGCCTTGCAAGTTGCAATATTTTTTTCTCTCTCAAATTCTAATTTTAAATTAATTAATTAAACTAAGTTACATCTTTTGTTGGTTCCACTTTTGCATATGTTATGGATCTTCATTGAATAACTTTATTGAATAATAATCTAGTTAGAGACTTTTTCTGTTGTAAAAACCAGATTGTCTATCTTAAATTATTATGAGGGATCAATTTATCTATTTTTAATTATTGATATGAATTTATTGTCCAAGTTTTAATTATCGATCAAGCTGTTAAAGAGTTTAACAAGCTCATAGCCATTTTGAATTCCCTTTATAAACAAAAGTTAACATTAACAATCCTAACCAAAATTTTCCAGAATTGTATCTTTACATAGGATAGCATAAATATCATTGATGTATTACTTAGTTGTAGAATGTTTCAGCAGCATTTCCTTCCTCGGAGATCACAAATTTGCTCTTAGTTCTTAGAATCAGAAATATAAAACCTCTGCTATTATTAAACAACAAAACCCCTGTTTGTTTCTCATTAACCCTACCATCCCCAATAGTTCAAAATAACTTTAACCTTTCTCATAGGACATAAGCTACAATAGTACATTAAACCAATGGTAATTTCACCATGTATCCAAATGAAGCAAGGTTCCCCTTATTTGATGAGAAAACCATGGTTCCTATTTACACTATATTGACCTCAATCAAGATTCAAGAGCACATTCGGATAACATATTCTAGAGCAGAGAAAGATTGCTTAACTTGATTCTATAAGCTTAGGCACGGGAAAGAAAGAACATCTACAATATCTAGGACAAATAAACTCTTAATGCATACTCAAACTCAAAAGACAAAGTTTGATCCAGAGTGTAACAGTTTTAATGAGGAAATTGAATATGGCAAGTTGATAAAAAGCCGAATAATGACTTTGAGTGAAGGCTTTAGAGCTATATAGTTGTTGGGGGGTGTCTGGAGCAAGAACAGATCAATACTCCGGACCACCTCTCCTCCTAAAACTTTAAAACATTAGGTATATAAGTTAGATATCTTATATATCAAACATTTTATTCATTCATAAATTCCAATTCTATTCGAACATATGTTAATTCATTTCAAGGATGCTTTGCCAAAATTCACAGAATATTAGAAAAATTGACTACAGAAACTGCATTCATAAAATTCTCGTCTGATTCTAGCGCACTCATTGCATTAGGCAAAAGGGACACTGCCAAATCCATGCTTCCTCCTCCTTCAAATCCCTCATAGGCTGTCACATTGCCATCAAATTTGTTTGCATATCCACTAAGAACTGCAACCGCTTTTCCCATTCCAAATTCATTCCCATACATATTGAACCTAGGTGAACTTGACATCACCACACTGAAGGGATCAAAATGGCGACCAAGTTGGTAGACAACTGGAGACTCTAACCAACTTTTGAGCATCTGTCTCACCTCTCTATCGTCATGATTCACAACAAGTGTATGCACCTTCAAAGCTGCCCATCCTAAATCATTCTCAAGCAATTCGCCTACAGTCGTTTCTGTACTTACCACATCAACTGAGTTTCCAAAGTACTCTTGCGGAAGAGGTGGCTTGATTCTTGATCTATTGTTTATGGCTAACTTGCAACTGGTTATTTGATCATGTTTTAGTCTTCGTGCACGAGTCACACTTCTCCAAACAAACGCCGATAAAGATTGGAAGGAAGATATTTTATTTGTATTGGATTCTTTATTTGCCTTTGCTTTCAGTTTTGCAATAGACTCTGCACTAAAATGAAAGAATTTCTCTCTCAACTTGGGTACTGCTTCAAATCTGCTTGTAAACTCGTCAAAATGTTTGAATGGAATATTAATTAGTGGACCGTAACCTTCTAGGAACCACCGATTATGAAAAGGTTGATGCGAAATGAGAACATCGTAACCTTTCGCTTGAGCTTGATATATTTCAGACCATATATTGAAGAAATTCCAAAAAGAAGTCCCATCACCAATACAGTGGTTCATTGAACAACCTATGAAAACACCATCCACTAGCTCAGTGACTTGAATGGATAACAACGGCATGGTGTGACCGTCATGATTGATTGCTCTATCAAGATCAAACAACAAGTCTACAATTGGCGGAGGATCAACAGGTGGAGCATCCTGATTGATTGCTTTATCGATATCATATATTGTTGCATCCAGAGTTGCATAGATGAATCTTGCTCCAGTGTTATCGTTACTACAATCAACAAAAATGGTATAAGAGGGAGGGTCTTGAGTTTTGTGGGTGACAAGGCGGCCAGAAAGAGGATAGAAATGGAAAAGAGCATGAGAGAGGGAATGTTTGAGCTTCTCCAATAGATTCTCAATGAAATCTTGTTGGTTATTTGGTGAAGTTGTTGGTTTTTTGAATAATAAACCTTTTTGGATGTAGTGCATAGATGACATAGCAATATCCCAGCCTGTTAAATAACAAATTTGTTTTGAATCTTCAATAGGGTGTAGTGGTTTGATAAAACATTCTGAAATTCTTTGAGCAATAGAGGAAGTCATCATAATCTCAATACTCATAAGAACCTAAGATTTTGCTGCAATGAGTATATGACTTTATAGATTTAAATGTGAATTCAAATGACGCCGGAAAATCATCAATGTCATCTATTGATAAGTCAATGAATGTAGGTATAGTAGTAGTTGTATTATCGTTTTCAGAATAAATTGTAAATTTATGGGAAAAAGAAATTAATTTTTTCTGTGGTTGGATGTGAATTGTGATAAGGGATTCAGTGGCCAAATTTGTCTTTTACTTCAATAAATAAATGAAAAGAAAAAAAATGTATGGCACTAAAACGGATTTAGTTTATGCCGGAGAACATCTTTATCCTATACATTCATTCAATCAAATCATTTCATTGCTTCAATTCTCAAATAGGAACTCGTCAAAAAAAAAAAAAAAAAAAATTATAAACAAAAAAAAAAAAAAAAACGAACTTGTCAACAAAAAAAAAACGATAAAATGAATTCTCTACTCTTTTACATTATGTTCCGCTCCATTATATTACGTTCAATTCCGCTTCGTTATGATATGTTCAATCAACTCAAACAAAGCCTAACAAAATAAAATTTTAGAAAAGGTATATTGGTTACCCGACAAAATAATAGAAAAATAGTTCGGTCCCTCTTGATTCACTTTCAACAATCTGACTATTTGAATATTAAATCATACCTCGTAATCAATCCGATCAGATTTGAATCCTCTCAATTATTAAAAAACAGAGAAGGTTATGCGGATGATCTCACCATTAAAATGTATTTGGTGGAGTATGAATTTCAGATAGCAATGACGTGTCTTTCTAGACTAGTGTTATTATCTGATGTTTAAATTAATTTGAAGTTATCAAGCCTTTGGTGGAGTGTCATACTTGAGATCAGCTAAAGACATTGCATATAATGTTGTCTTGTTCATTGTCAAGAAAGGAAGCTATGTTAATTACTGCATGGTATCATCACTACCCTGGTAAAGTTGTTGTCATGTGACTGGAAGGTCACGGGTTTAAGTTCCGGAAACAGTCTCTTGTGTAAAAACAGGGTAAGACTACGTACAATACACCAAATGGTGGGGCCCCTTCCCAGACCCTGTGTATGCAGGAGCTTTAGTGCACCGGGTTGTCCATTTCGTTTTTTGAGCATGTAGTAAAATACTAGTAGGTTTTTCGAATTAACTGAATTTGAATATATTTTTCTTGGTAACTTACTTGATGGATTTGATGCAGGAACCAATTTTAATAGACTGGCCTCTGCTTTCATAACAACATCTTATTATGATGAAGCTCCACTGGATCAATATGATATGGTTCTTTCTTTTCTTCATCTGAGTGAAATTGCAAATATTGAACAAATATGTGATTGACTATGCTTAACCAAGTTTGGTTAGGCAACAAAAATGGGGACATCTTAAGGAGCTACATGCTGCAATCAAGTCATGTTCACAACCTCTACTTATGGATATGAAAAATAAGAACAATGAATTCATCTTATATTCAAGAACTACCTCACATTGCATGAGTTTTTTAATGGCAAATGTAATGTCCCCTTCCCTGAAATTATCAACAAAACGTGCAGATCAAATTATCAAACTAGTAGCAGTAAATAAATTTAGACACTTCAAACCACAATATTCATGAACTCCTCGTCTAATTCCAACGCCCTCATTGCATTAGGTGTAAGGGTCAACGCCAAATCTATGCTTCCATGCTCATACCCTTGATATGATGATACATTACCATCAAATTTTTTTGCATATCCACTCAGAACTGCCATCGCTTTACCCATCCCAAATTCATTCCCATACATATTGAACCTTGGTGAACTTGACACTGTGATACTTTGGGGATCAAAGTGATAACCGAGTTGGTATACAACAGGAGACTCTAACCATTTTTTCAGCATCTTTCGCACTTCTTTGTCATCATGATTCACCACAGCCACACTAACCTTCCATGCTGCCCATCCCAGGTTATTCTGAAGCAATTCCTCCACAGTCGTTTCTGCACTAACCACATCAACTGCGTTTCCAAAATAATCTTGTGGCAAAGGTGGTTCCAATCTTAGTCGATTATTTATAGCTAACTTACAACTGGTTTTTTGATCATTTGTTAGTCCTCGTGAACGTGTGACACATCTCCAAACATGTGCTGATAAAGCCTGGAACGAAGATATTTTTGTTGTGTTAAACTCCTTATTTGCCTTTGCTTTCAGTTTTGCAATAGACTCCGATGTAAAATGGAAGAATCTATCTCTCAAGTTGGGAGATTCATATCTGCTGATAAACTCTTCGTGATGTTTGAAGGGAAGGTTAATAGGTGGACCATAACCTTTTAGAAACCAACGATCGTGAAATGGTAGATGTGAAAAGGGAACATCATTTTCATTTTCACAACTTTGAGATTGAAATATCTCGGACCATATATTAAAAAAATTCCAGAAAGAGGTACCGTCGCCTATACAATGATTCAGGGAACAACCTATGAAAACACCATCCACTAGCTCTGTGGCTTGAATTGATAACAACGGCATGGTGTGACCGTCGTGGTTGTTTGCTTTGTTGAGATCAAAAAATGACTCAACAATTGGAGGAACATCAACCGGTGAGAGGATATCAGATATGGTCACGTCTGCGGTTGCATAGATGAATCTAGCTCCGGTGTTATCGTTACTGCAGTCAACAAAAATGGTATAAGAGGGAGGGTCTTGAGTTTTGCGGGTGACAAGACGGCCAGAAAGAGGATAGAAATGGAAAAGAGCTTGAGAGAGGGAGTGTTTGAGCTTCTTCAATAGATTATAAATGAAATCTTGTTGGTTATTTGGTGAAGTTGTTGGTTTTTTGAATAATAGGCCTTTTTGGATGTAGTGCATAGAAGACATAGCAATATCCCAGCCTGTTAAATAACAAATTTGCTTTGAATCTTCAATAGGGTGTAGTGGTTTGATAAAACATTCTGAAACTCTTTGAGCGTTAGAGGAAGTCATCATTCAAATATTAAGCAGAACACAACACACAATGTTGTTGCAAGAGAGATCATACAAGTAATTCCTCTATAAATAACAATGAAATAGTCTCTTTTTTTTTGTGGAGATTCTCTCACATCAATTATGTCTAAAATCAATTAATGTAAGATGATAAATTTCTCACCGGAATTATTTTTCATGATTATGACAAAAGAAAGAAAATTGAATCAACCAAAATAGGATGTGCCATTACAATTTTTATTTATTTATTTTAAAAAAAAAGGATAAAATCGTTAATTTGTAAGGCGTATATGTGTTGATATCACTTGGTCATGGTGATGATATTTATCTTATCACATATATCTATTAAGCATCTTACTTATCCATTTTGCTGATTTTATTGATATCTCCAAAATTGGATTACATTGAAAGGAACACACTTCAACGTTCTAAGTCAATACCACCGTGTAGGTTATATCTCCACATATATGTTAAGTTAACATCGAGTAGATTGACCTTCATGATCATGTATGTTGTTGATTAACTCTTCCCCTTCTAATTACTCACAAGATTTAAAACGGATCCCCTCTAAAATATGAAAGCAACGCAACCTTGTCCAAGTAACAGAGCGACACGAAACTGCAAGAAATTTTTCTTCTAGTAAATTGTCATTTTGGTCGGGAGTCAATCTGTCAATATCACTAGAGTGAATAGAATTTTTTGTTATTGCGAAAGATCACCTCGCAAAAGTTTCAGTAGCGACTATTTATTAAAGGATAATGATGTATATCGCAACACAACCACTCACAAGTCACAAGAGAATCACAACACACAACATGTATTTGTAGTGGGACCTTTACGTTCATCAAGTCGTGTATTGGGTTAAATGACAAACAATCCGATTGATGTAATTCATTGGTGATATCTCTGTGAATTTTTCATTTCCTACAAATAGATCGCCCTTTACTAAATATCTTTCCCAAACTATTATACACATGAACTCCCTTATTTTACAGACAGGAAGTTACTTAATTGGCTAAATATTCTTCGTGATCGGCTGAATAATTTCTTTCGAGATAACAATGTTCAACCAAACATAATCCATTTGGGATTGGCCTAGTGGTTGGCTTGGGATCTTGGAATTTGCTCCTCCAAAAGTCTCAGGTTCGATTCTCTCTGCTGTCAATTTCGGTGGCCTAAGTCCATACAGAGCCTGACTTTAAGCAGGGCCCCCGCAAGTGGACGGTGGGATTGATCCCCTCGAATTAGTCGATTCTTGGATCGGATACCGATTTAAAAATAAAAAAAATGGTCAACCAAACATATTGAAATTATAATAATATCTTTGAGTGTGTCTTTTATCAGTAATTTTCTTTTATTTGAAATTTAATTATAATATAATTACACTCAAGTTCAAATTAGTGTAAACCGCATAAGAAGTTGAGAAAACCGTATGTTTTATTCTTCTTCTGAAAAGGCAGCCGAATACATTAATTGGCTCTAAATCAAGCACATGCCGTGCAAAAAAAAAAAAAAGCACATGCCGTGCAACAAATAGAGTACAAGATAC
>Ga0228711_1003969_pt1 | contig 22938 bp, 14 predicted proteins | sample MedpolnodulmetaG_2_FD_177996 | JGI IMG/M metagenome (GOLD analysis project Ga0228711, IMG submission 177996) | Root nodule microbial communities from Medicago polymorpha collected in Santa Monica, California, United States - brown nodules | ecosystem: Host-associated > Plants > Roots > Nodule...
TAAAATATGTTTGAGATTGGTGTGCTACCTAGTACCTAGTAAAGAATTAAAGAAAAAAAGATAAGTTAACTAACCAGATGATGATTTGCGCCTATTATTGATAGAATGGTGATAGGACAAAATGTTTCAGTGATGAACAAAATAATTGTATTGTATTTAAATTGGTTTCAGAGGAGGTACGGAGCAATAAAGATGTTTATTTAGCTTTGCATAAGAACATGAGTGATCTGTTAGTTAATTTTGCTCCGCAGAACACAATTAATATAATTAGGAAGCGATTTTTGTTTTTTTTTTCAACAAAAATAGGATAATTAGGTTGGAAAAGATTTTGATTTGTTTTTAATAAAAAAATAGGTTTGTTTTGTTTTTCATAAAAAAATAGGGTAATTAGTTTAGTTTAGGTTTCATAAAAAAAAAAGTAGGGGACGATTTTCATAAAAAAAAATAGGGGACGACTTTCTTTTGTTTTTAATAAAAAAATAGGTTTATCTACATAAAAAATAGGATAATTAGTTTAGTTTAGGTTTCATAAAAAATAGGGGGGGTCGATTTTCTTTTGTTATTAATAAAAAAATAGGTTTGTTTTGTTTTTCATAAAAAAAATAAAAATAGGGTAATTAGGTTAGTTTAGGTTTCATAAAAAGATTGGGGTCGATTTTCTTTTGTTTTTAATAAAAAATAGGTTTGTTTTGTTTTTGATAAAAATTAGGGTAATTAGGTTAGTTTAGGTTTCATATAAAAATAGGGGTCGATTTTCTTTTGTTTTTAATAAAAAATAGGTTTGTTTTGTTTTTCATAAAAAATAGGGTAATTAGGTTAGTTTAGGTTTCATACAAAAATTGGGGTCAATTTTCTTTTGTTTTTAATAAAAAATAGGTTTGTTTTGTTTTTCATAAAAATTAGGGTAATTAGGTTAGTTTAGGTTTCATATAAAAACATGGGTCGATTTTCTTTTGTTTTTAATAAAAAATAGGTTTGTTTTGTTTTTTTATAAAAGACAGGGTAATTAGTTTAGTTTATTTGTTTAGTAAAATTAAGGAGAATAATTAGGAGATTTGTTTTGTTTTAAAAAATAGGGCAGATTAGAGATTAGGTGTGATTTGTTGAGAATAGGGGTAATAGGGCCGATTTGATCTATTTATCAAAAAAATAGGCTTAATAATTAAATAGGGGTAATACAGTAAAATTAAGCATTAATGTTAGGTTAAATTTAGGGCAACGATTAACTTTCGGGTTAACTTTAATAAATAAGAGATATATTCAAGATTAAGATAAGAAAGATTTTTAGCACTTTATAAAACCCTAAAATCTCACTACCAAAAAAAAACCCTAAAATCCAATGCATTAGTGGGCCTCTAACTTAAACCTAGAAGGCGAAGCCTGATTTTTAGCACTATATATCAAAACCCTACCAAGGTCTTCACAAAGTCACGGTATCGCTTCCATCATGACGTGCTCACTCTCGAAAAAAGATCGAAATTCTGATGCCAAAACCAAGGCAGTATGCAAAATATCAATTACCAAGCTGAAGAAGAGAAAATCTCTTCCAGAGAGCTCTCATGAAAACAGCATGAAACAAGATTCTGATGCAAAGGAGAAGAAAAAGAAACAAGATTCTCCTGAAAAGAGGGTGAAACAAAGCTCATTCTCAGCGCCGCTGGTGATAAAAGAATCCTCAGAACATGATTCTGATGCAAGGGAGAAGAAACCAAATACCATGAAGAGAAAATCACTTTTAGAAGGTTATTATGAAAAGATGAAGAAACAGGAACATGATTCTCATGAAAAGAGGGTGAAACACAGCTCATTCTCGGCGCCGCTAGTGATAAAAGAATCGTTAGAATATGATTCTGATGCAAGGGAGAAGAAACCAGATACCATGAAGAGAAAATCACTTTTAGAAGGTTATTATGAAAAGAAGAAGAAACAGAAACAAGATTCTCATGAAAAGAGAGTGAAACACAGCTCATTCTCGGTGCCGCTAGTGATAAAAGAATCGTTAGAACATGATTCTGATGCAAGGGAGAAGAAACCAAATATCATTAAGAGAAAATCCACTTCAGAAACCTATGATGAAAAGATGAAGAAACCATTAATCCTTGATGACGAGCCAGAAGAATTCACCACTAAGATGTTAATTGGTGAATCCTCAAGAAGCTCATGTGGTATATGCTTTGATTTGAAAACAGATTTGGATATGTTCAAAAGAAAGAGTTGCAACCACCTCTTTTGTGTTGATTGTATTTCCAGATATGTGGATTCTCAACTCAACAATAATGTGGTTAAGGTGACTTGTCCAACTCCAAATTGTTCTGCAAAATTGTTTCCAAGACATTTGCAACATATTTTGCCTAAAGAATTTATAGATCGATGGGAATTGGCAAAGTACGAGTCTAAGATTGCATTGGAGCAAAAGACTTATTGTGCATTCAAGGATTGTTCTGTTTTGTTGGTGAATGATAATGATATGGGAGAGGTTTTGACTAGTTGTGAGTGTCCGTCTTGTCACCGGCTATTCTGTGCACAATGTAAGGTTCCATGGCATGCGGAGATGAACTGTCAGGAGTTTCATGATTTGAAACGCAATACAAATGAAGTAGATTTGGATGATAAGTTTTTGAAGTTAGCTAAAATAAACAAGTGGCAGAGATGTCCAAATTGCTCTATCTATGTCAAGAGAAGTAGTGGATGTGAACACATGAAATGCAGGTTTGTTTTGTATTCTAAACTCTCTTGCTAATTAACCCTTACTCATTTAACATGTGATTCATTATTACATCATATGATAAAAAAAAACTAACAATACTAGCTCAATTTTTTTTAGGTGTAAATGCAACTTCTGCTACCTTTGTGGGAAGAAATGGAAGCATGGACATTTATGCAAAAAGAGAAAACGTTCATGATTCCACTATTTTAGGGGAAACTCTTTTTGGCCATGTAAGGATTGTTTTGCTATATGCTTGAGGGTTGGGGGTTCAACTTCTGAAAGCTGAAACTAACTCTGATTTGTACAATGTTTATAACAGATGGTAGAAGTATTGGAGCGCGGTAAACAAGTTTTAGCTAGTCATTACACAGGAGAGGAAGTTTTAACAATTTAAATTTTTTGATGGTTATATCTATGAAGTTCTGTTTTTTATTTGGTTCTTTTTCTTTTAGTGATTGTTGGTTAATTTTTATATATTGTTGTGTTTAAATCTAAGATAAAAAGTTGTGTTGATTTAAGTATTTCATAGAGTTCTCAGCTTTCGTACTAGGATAAAAATGAAGTTATGTACCTTGATTTAACCTTATGGAGAAAATTCGATTGAGAAGATAGAACTAACATTTTGTGTTCAACATGTTTTTCAATAGAGACCACTCATTGTTAAACTACGACGAATATTTCATACCTATAACATGGTTAGATAAAAAATAACAAGATTTTGGATTCAACATGGTTTTTGCGTTCAATCAATTTCTCTCTAAAGCATCTCTATCCTCTCTCTCCCACACACACACACAGATTCACTATCTCTCATTCTATCTTCGTCTCTCCTTTTCTTTCAGCTTTCTATCTCTCATTAACAAGATAAGGATGTTATTACCTTGTTGGGGGAATCCATAAATTCTCAGAGTTAGAGCAAACAATATTTAGATCAATAGTTGATGTCACATTCTAGCTCTACAATTGTTGATGTCAATTTGAAAATTATTGTTATAGAGACAGGCAAGACGGAATTTTGCAGCTAACAGCAGTAATATCATATAGTCCTCCTTTGTTCCTAAGATGGAACATTTCAATGTCAGTTCTCATAGTTTCCATAAAAATAAAAATAAAAAAATCATGTCGGGGTGCTACAAAGAAATTAATATCTTAGAGCTCTAACCGCAGGAGGGTTCCCGTTCCCTCGACATATCCAAGATATATCTTCTTTTTTTTTTTTGTATTTATTTCCTCTTATTTTGTATGTTACTGGCAGCAAAGTTGTCCTTCTGTCTTGTTCACTTTGATCCTGATTTGCTACTTTGTCAGCATTTCCTTCTCTGCTTTTGCCTTTTATTTTAAATACTCTAAAATCATATTAATATCTTATCTTATTTCGTTTTAAAATCTCTAAAATATTGTTATTGGAAAATATATTGAAAAGATTAGAGCGCAGCGAAAAAATGGCACCGAAAATTTAAGCCCGAAGCTCATAGAGTCCCACTCTTGGTATGCTTTTCGTACATTAATGGATTTGAAGCCGACAAGATTTATTAATGAAGCCTTAATTTTGCAACTTAGTTGGAAGTTACTTTATGAGAAATCCCAATGGTCACAACTTCTATTATCCCAATTTTTCTCTAATGGGCATCCTATTAATCATTACTTTTGTTCCTCTGTTTGGTCTGGGATTAAGTCTCAAACTGGTACGGTAATTGCTAACTATTTGTGGATTGTGAGAAGTGGGGGAAACATCAATTTTTGGACTGATAATTGGATGGGAGCACCGCTTGCGGATACTCTTCAGGTTCTGAGGGACTATTTTATGGGTTTCACTTGCACCTTGAATATGGCTATCGTTCAAGTCCAGCGGGAAATGCCTTCTTTCGTGTTTGCTAATCCTACAGTGGCGTCTCAAGTATCAAAGTTTATTTTTCCGATTTCACCTTTGCCTGACATGTTTGCTTGGTTGCATTCGACGGATGGTATGTTAACTGCCAAGGATGCTTTCAACTTTCTTCACACTGCGCCTATTTCTATTGACTGGGCTTCCTCTATTTGGAGGCCTTGTATTCCTCATTCCCACTCTTTTACTTTTTAGAGGCTGATGCACCGTAAGATGCCTACTTATGATAATCTTCGTCGTCGGGGCTGTAACCTTGTTTGTGTGTGTATTCTGTGTATTGCGAATTATGAGACCTCAAATCACCTGTTCTTTCCGTGTTCTTTTGCGGTTCAGTCATGGGATTGGTTAGGTTCGAAATTGCGGTGTTAGGTAGATGTCACATTTGTTTCCACTCTGCTTTCTTGTATTCCGCCTCCTTGTTCATCACATGTTGCTAATTTCTTTACCGTTGCTATTATTCATACCTTGCATTTGATTTGGATGGTGTGTAACATTTTGAGATTTTGTTCTGAAAAGTGTCACTTCATCATGCCACAAAGATTAAAATTTCCTATTCTATTACTTTTAGTGGTAACAACTCTATTGGGCATTGTCTTCATTCTGACTCTTAGATTCTGAAAACTTTCATGGTTTCTCCGCATCACCATCGTTTCAAAGAGATTCTATATGTTTTTTGGAAATCTCAATCGGAACCTTAGGTAAAGGTGAATATGGATGGTTTAGTTGGGTCTCATGCTGCTTGTGGAGGTATTTTCAAGGACATCAGAGGTAATTTATTGGCTTGTTTTGTTAACAGCCTCGGCGCCTTATCGGTGTTTGAGTCGGAGATTTATGGGTATATGTTAGCTATGGAGCATGCAGTGTAGAATGGTTTGGTTGGTGGAATGTGACTCCACTAGTGCTTTAACCGCTTTCAAGACTGTTTCTATTCTTCCAATTCGTCATCGAAACCAGCCATACAACTGCCTTCACTTAGTGTTCAGGTAATCTCATCTCATATTTTTCGAGAAAGAAACGGGTGTACAGACAAGCTTGCAAATCATGGTCACGTTATTCAGGGCTCTTGGTGGTCCACTCACTTTCATTCCTTCAAGAATCTTTCCTTTCACTTTCCTTTCAGGCTATCTTATTATTTATTCACGTGATAACTATTAGCTATGACATGTGAACATGGTAGATGTAAAACTTGAAATTTTCCACAGTCACACAACTTCGCTTGTAGGTCAACCTTGTATTCACCCTGTATCATTCCTTCTTTATGATCGATAGGTTCACAAACAGAGAAGGTATACCCCATTCAATCAAAATGGGTGACTTGATAACTCTTTGACTTAATCACCTCTTCCTTAATCATATCCATGTACTTTTATGCAAATTGTGCACCAGAACCTATTGTTGCTCCTGCCTTATGTCCTCTTAATTCAAACAATGTTACTGACATAAAATATGTTGCTTTGACCATAGCTGTGATATTTATCAATCCAAGAAAATGTGGAGTGTGTCGAGGCACAAGTCGTTATCGCAAAAAAATTCTAATGTTGCACGTCAGTAGTACTTTCGTTGTATTTTTCTTTGTAATATTTATCAATCTTAGAAATCATGGTTGGGCCTAACACAACTCCACAAAACCGGCTTGTAAGTTGAGGATTGCATCCTCTATATAAACTTTTATCAAGAGTCTTATCTATCTGATGTGGGACTTGGATTTTTCCCAATACATCCCCTCACGCCCATCACTCTTTGGGTTTAGTGCGTGAATCAGTAGGTGACCCTTGAATTCGACAAGCTCTGATACCATGTTGACATTGGGCCACCTGCTATCAGGTTTCCGCTATCGGGCCACCCACCATTTATGTCCATGAACCAAGCTCAATAGTGTTGGTCGTGAGGGGGTGCGTTAAGAGTCCCACATCAAATAGAAGATGGTCTTACAATGTGTTTATAAGTGGGAGCAATCATCACCTCACAAGCCGATTTCGTAAAGATGAGTTAGGCCACAAATTTCAAAAAAATCAATCCATATTATTATGGTATTTTATATTTTTATATTAATTATTTACATCATAAGTTTTCAGCCAAAAAAATAAACAAAACAAAATAAAAGAACGCAGTAAGATGATGTCAACTGAGATGGAGCCATGATGAAGGAAGTATAAATTAGGCTTAATTAATGATTTGGTCCCTTAAATTATTTGTTGGTTACATTTTAGTTACATAAGTTATTAACGTTACGTTTTGGTCCCTTAACTTATAATCCGTTAGCCAAATAAATGTTTTTCATTAAATTTGTTAAGGGACCAAAACGTAACGTTAATAACTTATGAGACCAAAATGTAAGCAATAAATAACTTAATGGACTAAATCATTAATTAAACTTATAAATTAATAAGCCAAAAATAATGAAGAAAAAAAAATAGTAGGATGGCGCCAACTGAAAGGGAGCAATCCTGAAGGATGATGGTGCCATGTAAAAAAAATGAAAGTAAGCATGTTGGATATTTATTTTCAATGTAAGGTAAATTGGATGTTTTTTTCAAAAGAAGGGCCTGCCAAAAAATATCTTAGGAATGGCTTGTCTCCTCACTATATAGAGAAATTGATGTGATGGAAATTGTTTGAAGAAAGGTTCAAGAAATTTTTTTGGCGATGCAAAATTATGTAAAGTTTTATGCCACAATGATTTATTTTAGCTAAATTAGATCAAAAGGTTCTTATTTTTGATTGTTTAATATTTATTTTGGTGTACATTAAGTTTTTTTTTAAAATGTGGTGTACATTAAGGTTCAATGCAGTTGGTTTGCTACATATGGTGTTAATACGTTAATTTTCTAACTGCTTAATACATATGAATATTTTCCAACAAAAAAAGGACGGTTTTGTTAGTTATTGTGCCAATATGTTTTATGTGTATCATTGCCATTCGTTTCTTTTTATTTCTAATGTGGTTGTTGTTGTGAACTAAAATTTAGATTTCACCCTTTAAGCTATTATTATTTATTTGACGTTGCAATAAAAGTTTTAAAATTTAGATTGTTTAATTGTTTTTTAAGCGTTTCCAATGAGTGTTGCTAATGTTGTTTAGAAAAGATTACACATTACACAAACAAGAAATAACTGGATGTAATTAAAGTACTTCAAACAAGAAAAAGAAAACCGTAATTAATCCTATACATGCCACCAAAAGGTAGTAATTATTCTTCATTAAACCTTCAATGTCATGATTTCACGTTCAAAATTATTTAGTGATATTTTAAATGCTAGAGCATTCTAGAAATAATTATTGATCAAGCTTGTATACAAGTGTTAAATTATTTAGTGATATACCATAAATTTGTGATTCATATAAATTTCTGAAAATGTGGTTTATCTTACCCTCTAATTCACTCTATACAATTTGTGTTTTACTACTACTTAAGAATCACGAATAACGATGACTACTGAACCATACAAAGTTTACAAATGCGATTTTGAGGAATGTCCCAAGTCATTCGATACGGAATTGGGTTTGCAAAGCCATAAAAGAGTTCACAATACAAAGAAGAAAGAAAGCAAAGAAAGAAAATGTACACAATGTAATAAAACATTTTCATCTGGTCAAGCTTTGGGAGGTCACTTGAAAATCCACAAAAGAGAGGTATATCACCCACCGTCAAAATAAGTTTACACTGTCCAAAATGTGGAATGGAACGATTGTTGCATTTGAAGACTTTGAATGATTTTCACTCTAGTAAATTACCAATCTATTTATTATTATTATTATTATTATTAAATAATAATTATGATTTACATAATTATATGATTTAGTTTTGCCAAATCTTAAGTTTCATTATGTACTGTCGGTTTTCCAAGAAGTCATTTAGGTTGAAAATTAAGTATTCAACCTTGGTGATATGGATTAGAGGCTGACACACCAGAAGTATTGGATTGGATGAGTCAAACAAAAATGTTTCTTATGTACTTATTAATCTCTCTTTCTGTCCTTTTATACAAATATGTAAATAAAATTTGATCTATTTGATTTATATTATGAACCAAATACATCAACTTTTATTGAATTATATATTTGTCTTTTGTATAAAGGATCTTGTATAAAGGATCGGAGGAAATAATAATTAATGATTATTATTCGTTAACATTTGTTTGAAAACTTTTTTTTTTTTCCTTTGGTTCTTAGGAAAGGGGCCAGTTTTTCTTGTATAAAGGGTCACTTATTTAATGTACTCCCTTCGATGATTATATAAATAAAAAATTACATTTTATAATATAGATTAAATATATAAGTTATTCAATAAATTTAAAAAGTAATTTTTATTTATAATAATGATTAGAGAGAGGCTATTTATAATAATGATTGGAGAGTACATAATTTTCTACTCCACCCAACTAACCGCCACAATCCACTCTCACGATCAAAGTTTAAAATTCAATATTTTTCTCCTCCCTTCCAAAGTACATATAATTCCAAAGACAGGTTATATACCAACAACAACTTATATTATTTCATTCATCACAATATAGGTAATACAAGATAGAATCAAAATATGTTGATTAGCATACAATTTTGACACCCAAACTTTGTTTGTCTCATAGCAAAGCATATCTTAAAATTTAGAAATGACTAAGAAGTGATCTACAATTAGACATTACATGGCCCAATTTTGACTGGTTCTTAGTCTTATCAACAATTTCTTCCACTAGTAGCTTGTAGTCTAGTTCAATTTGCACCTTTGATAGACCCAACTCACCAAGCCATAAAATAGCCTCTTTGAAACCAAATGCCTCTGCTTCTAGGGGGGAGGGGAATTCATACCATTTTGCCACCGCTTTGACATTGCATTTTACATAGCCGTCTTCCAGTGGAAGACATCTAGAATTCTGCTATATTGTACCCTGTTCGGTCTGCACATCGCCCTCCAACACTTATCGTTCCACCGTCGCCATAGGCACCACAACATCATTGCGATGTCGCTGCAAACTTGTTCTGGTTGTTAAAACATGCTTGGTTCTGATCACAAAAGTTAGCTCAAATGATGAGGGTACTCAAGAATATTTATATGCTCAACAGCCCAAAAATCTGAGCGATGCAGGACTAACAACAAACTACAAACAACTTCAAGTTTGACTTTGGTTCTTTAAGTTTTCTTTTCGTTTCTTTTTCATCTCTTAAATTACAAATATTAGACAATTTAGTCTCTTAAATTTTTTTCGTTTCATTTTGGTCACTTAATTTATAAATATCAGATACTTTGTTCTCTAAGTTACAAAATTTAGACACCTTAAACATTCCTATCAGTGACCAAAATTTCTTAATATTTTTAATTTAAGTAACAAAGTGTTAAACATTCATTACTTACAGGACCAAAGTTAACGGAAAAAACTGAAGGACCAAAATTAAAAGAAACTGACTTAAAAGATTATAAAGAATCCCAAAAATAACTTAAGAATCAAAAGTGTTATGTAGTTGTTTTCATGGCAATGCTATGTATAAGACCCTAAAGTTGTAACTGTACTCACTCCAAACCTCAACGTCTTCAATCAGAGTCACGGTGCCAAATTCATTTATAACCCTAACAATTGTTGATTGAAACAAAATGAGCCGTCAGATTTTTTTTAATATTTTATTTTTATAGACATCCTTCCTTTGTAATTTTTTTTTTTGGGAGAAATTTGGTGTGGCTATAGCGAAACCAAACCTTATGCTACATATGTCCATGATTGAGAGGAAGGAAAAGACTGACATAGCACCGATTAGTTAAATGGTTGAAGATTAGTCTTTGGAGAAGAAAGGGTTGGATGATAATGCTTGAGAGTGTTTTTAACAATTAGTTAAATGGTTGAGAATAAATGAGTGAAGAAAAATTATGGTGGACTGTTATTTTCCCTTATAAATGAGTGTTACTACCACACCGATTATTGATAAGCATGTTGGATTGTTGTTTGGTAGTAAACAAAAAACAGCAAATTGTAATTAGACAATTAAGTATATAAATTAGTGATCTAATGAAGTTTACTAGTGGTAATTAAGAGAACTCGACAAATTAGTGATCTAATGAAGTTTACTAGTGGTAATTAAGAGAATTCGATAATGAATGATTTTTCTATTGTTTTTTGGTACCGTAAAGGGATGATAGTCCAAAAGAAAATTAAGAAACTAATTGCACATTCTTATCCATGCAAGTCTCAGAAATATCATTAAAAAGGAGTCTTTGAGGATCCCTGGGAGGGAACTCCAAAACAAGAAGGTTTCAAGAATTTATAGAAAGACTAAAGTTTGTAATCCAATCAACACTTTTATTACCTTCACGTCAAGTCTCTTTGAAGAAAATCTTGAATACGCCGAATCAATGATGCGATGTTCCCATTGATTTTGCACTTGTTAGTGACTATATTGAGTAGAGCCTTAGAGTCAATCTCTATAATTAGGATAGGTACACCACATGTAAAGAAATTTATGTGTTATCTACCAATTGCATAATTTTAAACTAAAACGTAAGTTACAACCGATGTATGTGAAAGGTCTAACATTTGTGTCAACCACAATTAGTAAAATATATTAGAATCTTGATAATGAGTTTGAGGGGCTAAAATTGACCTTTCATCATGCTAATTTCCCTAATACATATTGTTTTATTTTTTAAAAATTATGTGTGTCTAATTAATGGTTGTGATCATGCAAAATTTTCTCGCAAAGGCAAAACCAAGTGAAGGAAGTAAATGAAAGCTAAGCTTTAATAGTGCCGATAGACAGTGCTAATATTAAACATTCCAATTGCAGAAATGCCTCTATCAAGATATAGAGCCTCAGTTGTTTATCAAAAGAAGATAATATCTCATTTGCCTAATAGGTAGGATGATACAATCTTACAATTACACATCTTAATTAGTTTTGTAAAAATAAAAATTGAGGGAAGATAATTTTGTATAAATAATAATAGACACATTAATTTGGCATCAACTAAACTAATGTCTAGCTACATCATTTTTAAATAACACATTCATTTTCGGTAAAAGAAAACACATCAGAGATAATTCTATTTTAAATCCCAAAATAAGCTCCTAAACCTTAACTATTGGTGAGAGTTCAAAACCAATCGCACAAACAATGCACTCCAAGCAAGTAGAAGCACTCAGATGATAGTGATACACACAAAATGCAGAGCAACCTATGATGATATTTATGTCATAAGTCACATGCTTGTTTCATGTTTTGGTCAAACTTTTTATCTTTCTTTTTTGAAGGATTAGTCAAAGAAAAGCGAGATGAAGTATCTGAGCACTCTTTTGAGTGCAGTCCAATGCGTCGTTCTGGGGTTCTACATGAATTGGGTGAGTTTGTTTATGCTGAAGGCAATGTCTGGGCGAGTAAGGCTCAAGTATTGGAGGCTTCCAATGAGCGCTCGATACTCAGTTGGGGACGGTAGTAGATCACCGGAATCCTTGAGTAACTTATCCGTGGAAGACAATGGAGTGGATGCTAGTTTCGTATCTGCCATGCCTGATTTATGTAGTAGATCAGTGATATATTTCCTTTGGGAAAGGAATATACCCGCAATAGAGGGAATCACTTCGACCCCCAAGAAATAATTAAGACATCCATGGTCTTTCAAAGAAAAGTGAGCGGTGAGTGCGGCGATGAGTGTGGAGACCTCTGCAGGAGAACTCCCGGTGACAATGATATCATCAACATATACTAATAAGTATAGTTTAACACCTGTTTTGTGGTGGATAAATAAAGAGGCATCAACAGTGGAGTTGACGAAGCCAAGGGATAATAGGAATACCCGAAGCTCCGTATACTAGGCACGAAGTGCTTGCTTTAACCGGTAAAGTGCCTTTTTGAAGCGACAAATATGATCAGGGAAATTTTTGTTGACAAATCCAGGTGGTTGTAACATGAATACTTCCTCCTTGAGCGTACCTTGAAGGAACACATTGTTGACATCAAGTTGACGAAGGGACCATCCTTGACGAACTGCAAGTGTAAGGACAATTCGAATAGTCACCGGTTTAACAACTGGACTGAATGTTTTTGTGTAGTCACAACCAGGGCATTGATGAAATCCTTTGGCAACTAGTCGTGCCTTGTAACGATCAATGGAGCCATCCGGATTTCGTTTGATACGAAAAACCCATTTACACCCAACCAAATTCTGAGCAGAGGACCGGCAAACAAGATCCCAGGTGTTATTGTTGTGTAAGGCATCAAATTCATCTTGCATAGCCGAGCACCAAATTTTGAGTGATATTGCTGGGTTCGATGGGACATAAGGGGCGAACATGAAGGTTAAGCTTTTTGATGGGTTTAACAATGTTGTTTTGAGAACGGGTGATTATCCCACCGACGTTGGATGACTGGTTTTTGTGTGGGCGAGCAGTGGGTGGGGGCGGTGGTGGAGGCGTTGGCGATGTAGTGATGTGGGCCAATTCATTGGATGTTGGGGACGTGGGCGAGGACATTTGAATGTTTTGGGCGACCTAATTGGAGTTTGGTGAAGAGGGTGAAGATGTTTGAGTGGGTTTGTTGAACTCACTGGAAGTTTGTGAGGAGAGCGACTGTTGTTGAGTGGTGTGACGAGGTCATTGAGCATTGGTGATGAAGGCGCAGACGGGTGAGTGATATGGGCGAGTTCATTTGGGCTAATGTTGTGCAACTTGAAATAGGGTGATTGGTACATAAGAATGAGAGTGGGAAGGAGATTTATAGGGTAGGATGCAGTAGTCATGGCGTGAGGCCAATAGGTAAGGGGTAGGCCTGAGTGATGGAGAAGGGCGAGACCAATCTCGACAACGTGACGATTTTGGCGTTCTGAAATTCCATTATTTTCAGGTGTGTGGGGTGGAGTGGTGTGATGACTTATACCATGATTGCTTAGAAAAGAGCGAAGGCCAATGTATTCGCCACCATTATCTGTGTACAATTTTTTTATTTGTTGTTTATGGAAATTTTTAATAAGGGATTTAAATTTGGGAAATATGATTTGTACATCATATTTATGTTTCATTGGATAGAGCCAAATATAACGAGTGAAGTGATCAACAAACATGTAATAGTAGCGAAGATCGTCAATAGATAAAATGGGCAAAGTCCATACATCTGAAAAAATTATTTTTAATAGATAAGACGATATAAGAGTGGATTCATGGAAAGGAAGTTGGTGACTTTTACTAATTTGGCATGAATTACAATCAGATTGCTGGAATTTATTTGTGCCTAAGGAAAAATGATGGGAAATAAATTTGAAAATAGAGGATGATGGGTGCCCAAGCTTATGGTGTTAGTGCCATGATGTGGGTGACTCCTTACGAACGTGTGAACAGATGGTGTGGGGGCAGGCCATCGATAAAGTCCATCGACACATGAGCCTTTGTGAGTTGTTTGGTTAGTCTGTTAGTCCTTCACATGAAAAGAATGCGGAAGAAAAATAATATCAGAGTTTGTTTGTTTGGTAAATTGGGAGACAAAAATAATTTGTTGTTTCATGGAGGGAACACACAGAACATTAGACCAAGATAAATCATTAATTAAAAGTGTTCCAGAGTGAGAGATGTTTAAATCTGAATCGTTGCACATGAATAGCGAGTCAGGGCCCGTGTAGGGATGATGGATTTCCATATTTGCAATGTCATTTGTTATGTGATAGGTTGCTCCACTATCAACCAAAAAATCAGTTTGTGGGGGACTAGCAGCTGCAGTGTTGACCTGGGGTGAGTCACGAGGTGGAGGGATACCAGGATGTTGGTGTCTGAAGGTGCGGCACTAAGATAGAACATGTCATTTGACATTACACCACTGACATTTATCGAGGAAGGGTTTGCAATTTCCAGGGCATTGATTTGATTGTGCAGGGAGCTGGGCAGGGCGCGGTTTGTTGTTGTTGTTGTTGTTGTTGTTGTAGTTGGGTCTCGCATGAGCATTCAAGGTGGTGAGTGGGGCAAGGGTCTGTTGCTGAACAACGGTGAATGAGAGTTCCTAGATGAAAAGCTTCTCAAGAAGGTCATCAACGGTAATTGAGTTATCCCTTGCATTCACTCTGTCAACAACAACACGATAGCCGTCGTCGAGGCCGCGTAGGATATAATCAGTCATGTCTTCGATGGAGACATGTGATCCAAGCGAGGCAACAAGATCGCTTGTTTGCTTCAGGGAGTGCATATAGGTGGTGATGGATTGAGTACCTTTGGATGTTGTCCGGAGGCGCTCCTTTAGTTGCTTGAGATGACTGCGAGAAGCCTTAGCATAGGTGTTCTTAAGGAGGGTCCAAAGACCGTGTGAGGTCTTTGTTTGGGATACCAGGGAGGTGACCTCATTTGAGAGGGTGGTGAGGAGGGCGCCGTAGATGAGGCGGTCATGTCGTCGCCATGTTTGATAGGCAGAATTTTTTGTTGTCACTGGAGTCTCGACAGTGGTGGTGATCGTTTTGGACGGCGCCGGTAATGATCCATCTAGGTATTTGAGGAGATCATAGCCATCAAGGAATGCTTCAACCTAGAGTTGCCAATTATGGTAATTGGTGGGAAGAAGTTTGGTTACACTGCCAAGGGTGATGCAGGCGAGTGATTTAGATGGTTCATAGGGGTTGGTGATTGAAGTATAGTTGTCGGTGGCCATGGCGGCGAGGGTGCCAGCTGGGGTTAGGAACGACGTCCTGACTTAGAAGGAGAGGGGGCTGGACCGTTTCAATCTGATACCATATAAAGAACAGAAAGAAAGGAATTGTATAATGTAATTAATAATTACAGATTACATATATTGAATAGTAGACGTAACGCTAGCTATAGCAAAACCCACTAACTATTGGTGGAAGAAATAGTAACATACAAAGCTTTTATTTATATGGTTAAACCTTTGCATATTTCTTCATAGATCCTATCAATATATTTTGCTTCTTCAAAAGAAAAAGTGTATTAATGCGAACAAAGTGAAGTGTTGACCTATTCTAAATGTGTGTCGCTTGTCTAATCTTTTAAATTTGAACTGACTTGTTTAGGACTTTGAAACACTTGTAATATTTATGGTAGCAAATATTTTGTAAAGTAGTACACTACTACTTGCTAATGCTACTAATTAATGAATTTATGTTTGAGTTGTACAATGAAATTGTTGTTTGACATAAATTTTTCAAATTAACCGAATTTTTTATTAGATTAACCGGATTTTAACAAAACTAGATTTTTTTGGTACGGATTTCAGGCTATCTCATTATTTATTCACGCGATAACTATGAGATATGACATGTGAACATGGTAGATGTAAAGCTTGAAATTTTCCAGAGTTACACCACTTTGTTTGTAGGTTGACCTTGTATTCTCCCTTTGTCATTCCTTGCTTTTAGTCCCTACAAAAGAAATATCGCACTTTTTAGTCCCAACAAAATTTTCCGTCAGCATTTTTAGTCCTTGTCAAATTTTCCGTCAGCATTTTTAGTTCATGTTCAAATTTCTTGTCAGCATTTTTGTTCCCTAAATTGATAAAGAAAAAATGTAACAAGTACTAAAAAGTGTGGTTTTTTTGTAGAGATTAAAAATGAGATTAAAAATAATGTTTTGGGGTAACATTTTATCTTCCAATAATTTTTTGACACTGGTACCAATAATTTTTTTGCTTCTCAAACAAACATTAGATCTAAAGCTTAATTACACTTTTGGTCCTCGCATTTTGACCAGCTCGCGAAAATGGTCTTGCCTCTTTCAAATCAAACAAAATCGTCCCTAAACTATCATATTTTTGCAGTTTTAGTCATACCTCCTATTTTCAACTCCAGAAACGCAAAGAAATGACAGTTTTAGACCTACCACGTATGCTCAACCATGAAATAAACAAGGAATAAAACATGTGGGTACAAGGAATCTACTTTATTCATCACACTAACCAAAAAAAACTCTAATTTGAAACATATCTTAGAAATTAGGGTTTTTTGGTTAGTGTGCTGAATAAAGTGGATTTCTTGTACCCACATGTTTTATTCCTTGTTTATTTCATGGTTGAGCATAGGGGGTAGGTCTAAAACTGTCATTTCTCTATGTTTTTGGAGTTGAAAATAGGAGGTAGGACTAAAACTACAAAAATACAATAGTTTAGAGACGATTTTGTTCTATTTGAAAGAGACAAAACCATTTTCGTGAGTTGGTCAAAATGCAAGGACCAAAAGTGTAATTAAACCTAGATCTAATAAGGTATTATTACATCAATAACATATCACAATGGTCTCTCTATTCATTTTCCTCTCAATGTGTAGAATACGTCCATAAAAATATTTTTTTAAATTCGTTTGGGTCTATCCGGCCTCTACAAAAGTCATTAGGACTTTGCTTGTAATTTTCGCTGGGATTAAATAGTCATTCTATCTATGAGAGTGGTTCATGTAGGAACCAATTTTTTCCTCTGAAATTAAAAGTTACTTTTATATTTCTCAAGTACTAAGTTAGGTCTCGAGTGTTGTTTCTCTATGAGATTAAAATCAGCTTTCACTTGAAAAATAACTTGGTATACTTATTATTATCTTTCTTCTATTTATAATAATTTTTTAATATATCTAAAATGAACAAAAATGACACATTGTGAAGTCGACGAAGTATCAATCAGTTTTTTTTTTCTTTGACAGAAGTATCAATCAAATTGAAAACCACATTTGAGCACAATATTTACAATATACTTTATTTAAGAGTACAATTTACTTCAGACAATTAATTTTTATAAACATAGATCAACAGATAGAAAATATATGTGGCGATTATTCATGGTAAATACGACACTAGAGACAGACAGAACACACAGGTAAAAAATCAAGAGTTGAAGTATATACAGAGTTCTCAAGATCCAAAGAAAAACTACGAATAATTTATTTTATCGTACTTTATTTATATATACATGCACAATTGACTAGTAAGGACATAATGAAATCTAAAATAGTAAACAAGGTAAATCGTATGCATATGCAATATGTAATTTCCTAAAAAGAAAAATGATCCTAAACTACGATAAATTAAAATCCTAATTAATATATTATTTCTGCTATTCCTTATTTAATTTTTGTTCAATAAGATAAATTTATTAATAATCTCTAGCTGCAGCATATTTCTGTGTATCCTACGGCGGCAAACTATTCAAATCAATATTTCCAGTTTTCTGACACCAAATCCTTAGTTCCAGGTGTACAATGACAGTCGTGATATTTAAATTCTTTGTTTGGAATACGATCTGAACCACATTTTCTACAACGTGGAAATTGTTTCGGTCGCGGTGGAGGATATGTTACTCGGCCATATTTGTTCGTCATATGATGCTGACAACCTCCAGGAGTTTCGAATGTTTCAAGACATTCCAGGTTCAGACATTGAGTAAGTAGTTTTTTCTCTTTGTGATCTTTCTTATGGTCGTCCAACCTTGATTGATTATCGAAGGGCAACCAGTCACAAAATTCGTCATAATCACATTTGTAAGTGGAACTGGAACTTCCACTCGTTGATTTGTTTTTAGAGGAACTCCCTCTCATTGTTATGGATGATTCTTAAGAAAACAAAAATAAATAGATAGATAAACGAGGAAATTGTATTATAGTTAATTAGAGGACGAGATGGATCACGAATTTATACAATTGAGATAAAGGATGGTGATTATAGCACTATAAATGATATATTTAAAATTGTACATGTTTGATCAATAATTATTATTAATTCCAGATTGGGAAGCAATTAAAATAGCACTAAATAATTTTGAATGTGAAATCATGACATTGACATTCCAGGTCTAATGAAGGATAATCACTACCTTTTCAAGGCATGTAAGATAATGAAGTCGAGTTATTCGTTGTTTATGTTGTGATCGCACGATCAGGACTTCTGACTTGCTACCCTAAAAAAATCTCTATAGTCACACAGTCAAGTGGTCGTTGTGTTTTTTTTAAGATCAGACCGTCGTGATTGAAATTTTGTATTTTATAAATTATTATTAAAAAAAATTAAGTCTGTTTTTTTATTTGAAAGGCTTGACTAAGTATATGTTTGATTGAGCTTTTAAATCTTTACGCGTAAGTTTTCAAGGTTCAATCATCAATGCAATTTTTAACTTGAAATGCAGAAGCTCCAAACATAAGTCGAACAGCTATTGATGTTGCGACTGTGTGATTGCAAAAAAAGGTGACTACATAAAATCAAATTTTGTGATCCCGGTGTAAGAATCTACTAATGTGGATGGTCAAACTCTATTTGGCAAGGCCAATATTTTTAGCTTATAAGTTCAAATGATAAAAATATACATTTTTTACAACAACTTTTTCTCACGATCTTATAGCTATTTTTTACTAGCTTATAGTCATTTTTGATAAGTTATTTCTAGTTTTTATAGTTTAAAGCTTATAGTCTAGCATTTGTTATCTCAACTTTACCCTAGTTATCTTGATTAAAAAATAAATAGATATTAATTAACAATATTTTTTATGTCGTTTCATATTTATCAGCAACTTTCATGACCCCATGTCAAGTTAGTTTATTTTATTCGTTTTCATATCTTTTTAAGCAAGTTAGAAAGTTTTTGCAATGATTACATACTGAAATGGGGTAAGATTACTCGAAAGTGATAAGGGGTCATATATCTATGTAATGTGGTAATTTTTGCACATTTTTGGTGTTATATCTCAACATGCAGCTACTGCATATACCATGCCACGTTTCGTGAAAATGGTGGCACTATTTGGAGAGCGCCAAAGCAGAAAATTTAAATTTCATTATGATTGTGGTACAATGGATCCCAATCATGGCATGATGGAGTCGTTATAGAGCCAGAAACGTGGGATTAATGACAAATTGTGGCACAATGGATCCCAATCGTGGCATGATGGAAGCGTTTTAGAATGACATCCATAAAAGGAAAACACGAATTCAATGCAGGGGTTCGAAATTTTAGAGCTTTGAGAGCATATTTTGCAGCCAAGGATCTGAAACATGCAGTGGATCTTCAACTAACTCATAGTTGGCCCGAATTTATGCAGTGTTTCATTTTCCTTTGATTATCATTGCGTTAGTCACGAGTAACTAAATTTCTTCAGCAGGTCAGTTTAGCGATAGATGATTGTTAATTAGGTTATGATTTGGGAATCAACGCACAATTAAAATCTTCAACCCTTACGTATTCGCTTGAGAGATTAATAGGTTGTAACTTTAGAAGAGGGTTCTTAGTCAAGAGATCGATCAAAACCATTTTGTTAATTCATCATGGAACTATGTGAACAATTGTATAGTACAAGGGCAATTTGCCAAACAGTGAGCAATAGGAGATTCGAAGGACTTAATCATTTTCAACTTGAGATTTTAAACCAATTACTATTACATTTTCCAATTAGTGAATGTTAGTAAAACCAAATCTTTTTTCCTTTATACCCCCACCTCCAATTTCAATACACCCTTGATATTGGCGATTTTGCCAAGTAGAAATAAATAACAGTCATCGTGGATACGAACTTGATATTATTACTTCGGTAGTTTTTAGTGCACTTGCTAAATATTTATCAAAGTTCACCAACTAATTTTATCAAACATTACAACAAATTCAATCTGAGTGCTTATCAACTATCAATTATTTGTCGTAAACTCATCCTTTATCGCCTAACTTATCAGTTATCAACTATCTATTACCAAACAAAATCTTAACCTTCGTGGTCAAAATTTGTGGTTGTCCTTGAATGTTAGCATGAATATGAAATAAGTTGTTTTATAAACGTGCAATTTCAATTATTCCTAATAGTGTCGACTGTCTTCCAATGATCGCTAGGTTTTGTCAAACCTTTGTAGGAGTCCATACTAGGCGACTCCCGTAAGGATTGCGACAATGGATACTTCCTAATTCTCTAAGTGAACGATTCGTATTTGAAAATATGTTTCTCGTAGTTGGAAGATTCTGAGGACATAAGAACAAGGTGGCGTGACTTTCTAAACGAAGAATGGCATCGAGGACGACTAGTAAATCTGCAAATAGGGGAATAATTGCCTCTTTCACCCCTTTTATTGCCTCGACGAGGGGGTGAATGGTCGTTCCTGCCTCTATTACCTCATCCATGTCAACAACGGGAAGATCGTCCATGTATGACGGAGTCTCAAATCCTCTAGATTTTTTATTTTTATTATCTTTAGGCTTATATTTCTTGTGGTAAGCGTCACGCCAAGGTTGACTATGACGCTTACATTGTTTCGAACTACTATTTCCCTGAATGTATTTTGTGATTTTTTCCAAGATCAAATTTTTTTGAACCGCACACTACAATTCCAAATGAGACGCAACAATCATCAGGATCATAATTTGTTGATTCCCCACTCTAGCTAAACCATTGAGTTTGTTTATCGACTATCTCTAACTATTGTTGAATCAGTGGGCATAAATCTTCTAAACAATTTCTTGTGGCGATAACATGGATTCGTAAAGGAGTTTCTTCGTCGACAAAAGGATCATCTACATGGGCGTTTGTTTCAAATTTTGAGGAGGAGGAGGAAGGAACAACGTTGATGCCTCCACTAGTGGCGGAGTTTGTCGAACCACAATGCTCGTAACCGTGCATGATCTAGTTATTGTGGTGACTCACACCTTTCCCCCCCATCGCTTAAATCATGAATATGTCCTTCCTACGGACGACACCACTTATCGTTCTACGATTGGAAATGACAGCTAGATTAGGTGTGAAGCGGTATAATGTGGTTGTTCTTTGTCGCATTAAGGTGATGTACGTAGAAAGCCACTCAAATGCTAAGTCTGTGAGGTTACAACGAGTTGCAGGGATTTTTTTCTTCTTAAAATGAGGCGTGTATATGTTTTTTTTTTAGGAAGGCTTTGTGTGTATGTTGTTGAAGATGTTATATAAACATTAAACAGATAGATGGTTGCATCTTTCACGATGTGCGATATGTGCAACCGTCCATATTGTTAGCATGTAATTTTGACAGGCTCAATTATTGCAGTCGATGAATTGACTTTTTGTTCTCTCAAGAATTAAAAATGTTATCTTTAGCATGAAGAGTTCGACACGGTCTAGGGTTTAGCATTTGGAAGAGTTCAAGACCTTTGAAGTTCGACAAGAGGCAAAGCAGAAAGAAGATTAGTCAAAGCCTAGTCAAAAGCAGTTGTTGTCGTAGGAGAATGAATTCATATTCAAAAGCAGTAGTTTTTCTTATTGAAAACGCGGGGGACAGACAGTTTTCGATGGTAGAAGTGCAGTTGTGGCAGATAGCTTTTTACATTCTCACTATTTATAAATAGTAATTTTTCATATGAAAAATAGATCGCAAATCACTTATAATCCTAGCCCTCGAAGTACCGACGTGTAGAGAAAAGAGTCATACAAAATGTATGTAATCTGATTTGTCGAACCACCTTTACATTAATGCAATGCACTTTACCTTTTCTTTAAGTTTATGCGTTTTAAGGTTTTAAGTCTTTTACTTGCATTTTTCCGTGTCAAGAGACAATTATTTTGGTACAAAACTTCATCTTGTTCATTAAGCAACCTATGAATATGATGAACATTCACACACTTTCTAAAAAAAGATTGCACATCATGTCCTAGAATTTCTGGTTTGATCCTGTTTGTAATAATCAAAACTAGTCTTATTGATTACCAAAAACACCGGTAAACACATATGTAATTACAAGGGTCAAATTGGCTCGGAAACTTTACAATTTTAAGCCAGTTTAGATGGTCCTTATCTAAATTGGGCATTGGATTGAGTCTTCTATCTTAACGATCGAACCTCAGCCGATCTGACACAATAATTAAACCTTGATATATTTAAATTAAATTAAAAAAAAGATGGTTATAGTAGAAGCAAAACTATCTTAAAAAAAGTATACCTATCAATTTTTTTTTAATTTTTTTTTTTAGAGATACCTATCAAATATTTTGTTTGTTTTAGGGGTACCTGCCAAATTTCTATATGATCAAAATAGACATATAAATGAAATAATCTTATTTTGCGTCAATGTAGTGGATATAAATTCTACCCAATATAATATTACAAAAATAATGGTTTAGACTTGGGAAAAAAACGATAAAAAAAAAATGATATTATCAGTTTCAGGTGACAAAAAATATAGCATACATCGAAAGGAAGAAAAGAAAGTGGTGATCCGCACAGACGCAAAGAAAACAAATCGGACCGTTAAAGTTTAGTTATCGACGTTCAGTATCCTTTTACGTAACTACACGCGGATCGATAATATAGACCGTCGATAACTTGAAATCCAACGACGCAGATCTAAACACAAAATTCAGTTTCCCTCTTATTCATCCCGCTCACCATTCTTAAATACTCAGATCCGTTTCTCTCTTTCTCACTACAATTCATTTCTAAACCCTAATTTCTC